>ERZ808246.355-NODE-355-length-39523-cov-7.976639_pt1 | contig 39523 bp, 58 predicted proteins | sample MGYA00521083_ERZ808246 | MGnify/ENA primary metagenome ERZ808246 (study PRJEB31516, sample SAMN03275577) | gut metagenome | biome: mammalia-associated habitat; material: feces | host: Papio cynocephalus | place: Kenya | collected 2012-07-07 ...
GCATCAGGATGCGGTACTTGGTCTCCTTCAGACCGCCCACCCAACCGGAGTGGGTACGATAGTACTTCTGCTCCATCTTGTTGCCGGTCAGGACAGCCTTGCCGGCGTTGATGACGATGACGTTGTCACCGCAGTCGGCGTGGGGGGTATAGGTAACTTTGCCCTTGCCGCGCAGCAGGTCGGCGACGATGACGGCGGTCTTGCCCAGGGGCTTGCCGGCGGCATCCACGACGTACCACTTGCGCTCAATGTTGGCCTTGTTTGCCATGAAAGTGGACATGGTGATCTTCCTCCAATTTATATAATGTGTGCTTTACTTTTTCACGCGCCCTTGTTACAATCGGGGCAGAGAAAACGCGCTCAGCGCGCAGGATTATTTATACCACAGCGCCGGCACGTTGTCAATATCGATTTGATTTACAATGTGAACATCTTGTGTTTTCTCTCATTTTCTTAATTATACTCTTGTTTTCTCAAATCACATTTTATATTTTCAGGAGGCATGACCGTGCAGCACATATTAGGACTGGTCCGCCGCTGTGTGGAGGACTACAACATGATCGAAGCCGGAGAGACCGTGGCCGTGGGCGTCTCCGGCGGCAAGGACAGCTTGCTGACGCTGACGGCCCTGGCCCGGCTGCGGGCCTTCTATCCCAAGCCCTTCCGGGTGGAGGCCATCACACTGGAGACGGGTATGCCGGGGATGGACTTCTCCCCGGTAGCCGACTACTGCGCGCAGCTGGACGTGCCCTATACCCGCATCTCCGTGCCGGTATATGACATCGTGTTCAACGAGCGAAAAGAAAAGAACCCCTGTTCCCTGTGCGCCAAGCTGCGGCGCGGCAGCCTGCATACGGCGCTGACGGAACGGGGGATACACAAGATCGCGCTGGGCCACCACTACGACGACGCGGTGGAGACGCTGCTGATGAACCTGCTGTTCGAGGGACGCATCGGCTGCTTCCAGCCGGTGACGTATCTGGACAGGACGGACATCACCCAGATACGGCCGCTGCTGTACTGCCAGGAGGCGGACATCCGCCGCATGGCGGCGAAGCTGGCGCTGCCGGTGGTGAAGAACACCTGTCCCATGGACGGCCACAGCCGCCGGCAGGAGGTCAAGGAGCTGCTGGCGGATCTGGAGCAGCGCTATCCCGATCTGAAAAAAAAGCTGTTCGGCGCCGTGCAGCGCTATCCGCTGTACGGATGGGATCTGGAAACGATGGAGAAGTAAGCAGTTTTTGTAAAACTCGTAAATCAGGTTTGGAGGAATTCCGATGATGAAGGATCTAATGTATATTGAGTTAAAATCCGGATATTCCGATGATGGCCCGGCATGGATCGGCTATGTAAAGACCTCAAAAACCGGAAAGACAGTCTATTTTAATGACCATGCTTTTCAAAAAGCCATCGGCGGTGGGTCGAACTACATAGATATTGAAAGCGGTAACGGATATTGGATCTCCGGTTTGAAAAAAGGAGAAAGCAATCGTCATTGGGCGGGGCACGGAAAAATCACGATCGACCGCAGAGCCGTTGAGGAATACCTTGCTTTGATTGGAGAAAAAGAATTGCCATCGAGTTTGTTTGAGGTAGCCGACATGGAAGATAAATTTCCTGTTGAAAGAGCAAATAAGCTATTGAACGGAATAAAGTGAAATCTTCCTCTCGCCTCTCCCTATATGTACCCTACACCAGCACCCACTTCACCAGCAGCAGGAGCCCCAGCCCCGGCAGACCCAGGACGCCCACTGTCAGCGCGTTGAACCAGTTGACGCCCAGCGTCAGCCCGGTGACGGGGGCGGTGCTGTTCAGCAGCCACAGGACACCCAGGCCCAGGGCGCTGTTCAACACCACCCGCAGCGCCAGCTTCAGCGGCTTGCGGAACAACCGCACCACCGCCACCAGCAGGAACAGGCCCACCAGGGCCAGGGATGCGATCTCTATGACGGACATACCTCTCCCCCCTTCATCGCGCCGGCAGCCACACAGGGCGGCACGGACGGCTCTGTCTTCCGCACCGGCACCGCGTGCGGGATGCCAGAGGGCACGCTCTGGCCGTTCTGCTCCTTAATACGGCGCAGCAGGTAGTTACTGCGTGCCTTCAGGGCGTTGATCTCAAAGATACAGGCGTCGATGAGCTCGCTGTCGCAGACGTAGTCGAAGCGGATATAGGCCTCCTTCAGCGCCTGGGTGGTGATATACAGCTCACGCTCCAGTTCGCGGAGCGTCGGGTCGGTGCTGTGCTTCTTTGCCATAGGGTTCCCCTCCACATCAATATTGTACGTCCAGTTTACGCATTTATGCCCGGTTTCAAACAGGGGCGGCCTGTCCGCCCGGAAAGGACAGCTATGGAACAGGAATATTTCATGCAGCAGGCCCTCGTTCTGGCGCGGGAGGCCGCCGCCCACGGCGAGGTGCCGGTGGGCTGCGTCATTGTCCGCAATGGCGAGATCGTGGGCAGGGGCCGCAACCAGCGGGAGGAAAAGCAGGCAGCCGTCTCCCATGCGGAGATGGAGGCCATCGCCCAGGCCAACGCGGCGCTGGGCAGCTGGCGGTTGGACGAGTGCGATCTGTATGTGACGCTGGAGCCCTGCCCCATGTGCGCCGGGGCTATCCTTAATGCCCGCATCCGACGGGTGTACTACGGTGCCCGGGATGAAGCGATGGGCGCCTGCGGCGGCGTGCTGAATTTGTTTATGGAGGGCTTTCCCCGCCCGCCGCAGCTGGTGGGCAATGTGTGCGGCGACGAATGCCGCGGCGTTTTACAGGCCTTTTTCCGGGAAGTTCGGGAGAAAAACGGCGGAAATGCGAATCGTTCGGCGAACATTGTTGAAGATTTCACAGAATTTTAATATTTGTAACCGAATTTTTTTCACATCTCCGCGATACCCTAATAGTGCAAGAAACAAAAAACTTTTTTCATCTTCTCTTCCTGCCATATCTGCGGAGCGCCAAGCGGCACTCCGCTTTATGGTGTCCGGAGGTATTTGCCCGCGCAAGCGGGCTTTTTGCTGCCCTGCGGGGCTTTTCTTTTTCCCGGACTCATGCTATAATACCCCGCAGAACGACAAAAGGAGCGCAGAACATGGCCTCTCCCCCGCTGCAAGGAAAACTGCATATTTCCGGCATGGACAGCCGTGCCCCGGCGCTGGCCCAACAGTGGCAGTTGGGGCTGGAGACCATCGCCTTCTCCTACGCGCCTCTGCTGGATGATCCTGCCGCCCTGCTCCGGGCGAAGGAGGAGATGCAGGGCGTCGGCAGTCTGTGGTTCCACGGCCCCTTCGCCGAGCTGATCCCCTGCGCCATCGATCCGCTGGCCCGGGACGTGGCCATGCGTCGGTTCCGACAGGCGCTGGACACAGCGCAGACACTGGGCATACGGCGCATGGTGTTTCACGGGGGCTTTATTCCCCATGTCTACTTTCCGGAGTGGTATGTGGAGCAGTCGGTGCGGTTCTGGCGGGAATTCCTGCGGGACGTACCGGCCGACATGACGCTGGCGCTGGAAAATGTCATGGAGCCGTCGCCGGAGACGCTGGTGTCCATTGCCGCGCAGATAGACGACCCCCGGCTATGGCTGTGTCTGGATGTGGGCCACGCCAACACCTGCGTCAGCAAAACGCCGCCCATGGACTGGATCGCGCCTATGGCCCCGTGGCTGCGGCACATTCACCTGCACAACAATCAGGGCGGCACCGACCTGCACGACCCGCTGGGACAGGGAAACATCCCCATGCGGCAGATCATCGACACGGTGCTGCAGGCCGCGCCGGAGGCCACATTCACCATTGAAAATCAGGACGCCCTGCCGTCGCTGCATTGGCTGGCGGCGCAGGGGTATATCGAGGGACCGCTATGACAGAATCCGAATTGCAGCAGTATATATCCCATATCCGACCGGCCGACCGGGCGGCGATGGACGCGGTCCGGCGGCGGCAGGCCGCGCTGGCCAAGCCGCCGGGGAGCTTGGGCGCACTGGAGGATATGTCCATCCGTCTGGCAGGCATCACCGGCCAGGTGTGCCCGAAAATGGACAGCTGCCGCGTGGCGGTGTTCGCCGCCGACAACGGCGTGGTGGACGAGGGCGTATCCTGCGCGCCCAGGTCCGTGACCCTGCAGCAGGCCGTCAATATGACCCGGCGCAGGACCGGGATGTCCGCCATGGCTGCCGCCTTCGGCGACGATGTTGCCGTGGTAGACGTGGGTATTGCCGGTGACGTACCGGACGTGGGCATCCTGGACCGGAAGGTCCGGCGGGGCACCGGGAACATCGCCGCGGAGGATGCCATGACCCGACCGGAGGCACTTGCCGCCATGGCCGCCGGCATGGAGCAGGCGGCGCGCGCCAGAGCCGACGGCATCACCGCCCTTGGTATCGGCGAGATGGGTATCGGCAACACCAGCACCTCCGCCGCGGTGCTGTCCGTGCTGACCGGCGCGGACATCGAGGCCGTCACCGGCCGGGGCGGGGGACTGACAAACGAGGGCTTTGCCCGCAAGAAAGACGTGCTGCGCCGTGCGCTGACGCGTCGGGCTGTTGACAAGGACGATGTGTTGGATGTGCTGTGCGCCGTGGGCGGACTGGATATCGCCGCCATGACCGGGGCTTTCCTGGGCTGTGCCCATGAGCGCATACCGGCAGCGGTGGACGGGTTCATCTCCGTGACGGCGGCGCTGTGTGCCGTTACGCTGTGCCCCGAAGTGCGGGACTTTCTGTTTCTGTCCCACGACTCCTATGAGGTGGGCTACCGTCTGGCGGCGGACCGGCTGGGTCTGGAGCCCTGCCTGCATCTGGGAATGCGGCTGGGTGAGGGCAGCGGGTGTCCCCTGCTGTTCCGGATATTGGAGGGCGCCTGCGGCGTAATGGCCGGCATGGCCACCTTTGCCCAGGCGGCCATACAGGACGACTATCTGGACGAAATACGCGCAGGCGACAGCTTTACGGTGGACAAGCCATGAGGATACTGCTGATCGGCGGCGGCAAAAGCGGAAAAAGCACCATGGCCCAACGACTGGCCGCCGCATTGTCCGGGGACGCGCCCCGGTATTATTGGGCCACCATGACCCCCCATGACGACGAGGACCTGGCACGTATCCGCCGCCATGTGACGGACCGGGCGGGCATGGATTTTATCACCGTCGAGCGCAGCTTCGACCTGCCCGCCGCGCTGCCGGACATAGACCGGCGCGGGACGGTGCTGTTCGACAGCGTCACCGCCTGCCTGTCCGAGCAGATGTTTCCCGGGGCGCAGCCGGACGGCGGTGCCGGTGAGCGCGTGCTGCGGCAGCTGCTGGACATCAGCTGCCATCCCGCCCACTTCATCGCCGTGTGCGACGATATCTGGCACGGCGGCGAGGACTATCAGGACTGGACGGAGATCTATGTCCGTTCCCTGGCGGACATCTGTCGGGCGCTGGCCGCGGAATTTGACGTGGTATGTGAGATGACGGCGGGCCTGCCCCGCCTGTGGAAAGGAGAACTGCCCCGTGTCTGACTGGATATACGGCTTTTTCATGGCGTGGGGGATGTTCTTGGCCATCCCCTGCCCTAAAAAGATATGGCGTGAGAACGCCCGGCGAAAGATGCTGGCTTGCCTGCCCCTGGCAGGTCTGATCGTCGGCGGCGTGTGGGCACTGAGCGCGTGGCTGGGCGGCTTTTTACCCCGGCCGCTGGGTGCGCTGCTGTGCGCAGCAGCTCCCTGGCTGGCAACGGGCTTTCTGCACCTGGACGGCTTTATGGACGTGTGTGACGCGGTGCTGAGCCGCCGGGACCTGGAAACGCGCCAGCGGATACTGAAGGACTCCCATTGCGGGGCCTTCGCGGTGATCTGTCTGGTGCTGCTGGCGCTGTGCCAATGGGCGGTGTTTCTGTCGGCGGAGGCGCTGCCCCTGTGGCCACTGGCACTGATACCTGCGGCGTCACGGGCCTGTGCGGCGCTGGCTGTTCTGACGCTGCGGCCCATGTCCACCAGCCAGTACAGCGCCATGACCCGCGGCGGCGCGCCGGTAGTGTTTGCCGCCGTTGTGCTGGCGGCGGTATGCGTGCTCTCCGTGCTGCTGTGGGGCAGCTTTGCTCCGTTGGTCGCGGCGGTGTGCTATTGGCTGGCGGCGTGGTATGGCTTCCGGCAGCTGGATGGTATGTCCGGCGATGTGTCCGGCTTTGCCCTGACTATTGCGGAATTGGGCGGTGCAGCGGTACTGGTGTTGTGGAGGTAAATATGATCCTGATCATTGGCGGCGCGTTTCAGGGAAAGCTGGCATACGCGCTGAAAACATATAACTTGACAGAAAATGACGTATGTGATCTGGCAGTCAGCGACCCCGAGCCGGGATACAAATGCTATCGGCATCTGGAGGCACTGAGCCGCAGAAGCATTGATATTACAAGGTTTTTACCGCTGTTCGAGGACGCGGTGGTCATCGCCAGGCAGGTCAACGGGGGCATTGTGCCCATGGACGGCGCGGATCGGGCATGGCGGGAAAACTACGGCGTGCTTCTACAACAGCTGGCGAAAAAAGCGGAACAAGTAACACGGGTTTTCTGCGGATTAGCGGAGGAATTGAAATGAAACTGACACTTTTGCGGCACGGGGAGACCGAGGGCAGCCAGAAAAATCTGTACTATGGCGCGGCGGATATCCCGGCGCTGCCGAAATCGCTGGAGGCCTTGCAGCAGAAGGCTTTGACCGGTGTGTATCCCACGGCGGAGCACTACTACGTCAGCGGAATGATGCGGACGATACAGACGCTGCGGGCCATATACGGCGACGTGACATACACGGTGCTGCCGGGGCTGCGGGAGATGGATTTCGGCGATTTCGAGATGCGGGCCTACACCGGCGATTTGGAGCACGATCCACAATTTATTGTGTGGTGTGAGGACTCAGAGCACAATATGTGCCCCAACGGGGAGAGCGCGCCGCAGGTGCTGGCACGAAATCTGGCCGCGATACAGCCCGTTATCGACGCGGGCGAGGACGCGGTGTGCGTGATCCACGGCGGGGTGACATCGGGACTGATGATGCACTGGTTCGGCGGAACGCGGTACGACTATCTGCTGGCACCCGGCGAGGGATATCAGGTTAGTTTTAACGGGAAAAAACCTGTAAATTATTTGAAAATAATGTAATCTTTCTGCAAAGGAGTGTGCAAAATGGAGCATATATACAGAACGAGGGGCACTTGCTCGCGGGAGATCTCCTTCGAGCTGGACGGAGACAAGGTGCGGAACGTGCACTTTGTGGGCGGCTGCGACGGCAACCTAAAGGCCGTGAGCAAGCTGGTGGACGGCATGAGCGTGGCGCAGATCGAGACGCTGCTGCGGGGCAACACCTGCGGGCCGCGGAGCACCTCCTGCGCCGACCAGCTGGCGGTGGCGGTACAGCAGGCCTATGAGCAGGAGCAGGCGCAGAAGTGACACATATACACACGCGGAGAAAAGCGGCCCCTTCGGGCCGCTTTTGCGTTTATCTTACCAGACCACGAGAGGCGGAATATTCGGCGTTTATTTCCGCCAACTCCTTCTCGCCGTCGATATAGGGCTGGTAGATGGCGTCAATACGGCCACCGCCGGCGTTGCCGCAGCCATTGCAGCCGTCGCAGGGGCTGCCGCAGACGCTGAGGGCGCGGCGGACGATCTCCTCCCGCTGGGCGCGGGTGGTATCCTTGATGAGCAGGGACTGCATGAAAATCGCTCCTCTCTTTTACGGGAAAGGCCGGACAGGGAGGGCCGGGGGTCCTCCCTGCCGGGTCTGTCAGCCGGCCATGTCGAGCATATTCTCAATGAATATGCCGTAGCCGCGGGTGGGGTCGTTGAGCAGGACGTGGGTGACCGCGCCGACAAGGCGGCCGTTCTGGAGGATGGGGCTGCCACTCATGCCCTGAACGATGCCGCCGGTGGCGGAGAGTAGGGCGGGGTCGGTGATACGGAGGAGCAGGTTGCGGGCGGGCTCGTCCGCGCCGTAGAGGCGGACGATCTCCACACGGTAGGCCTGCACGTCGCTGCCGGAGACGGTGGCGAGGATGGTGGCGGGGCCGGTGGTGATCTGATCGGCAGCGGCCACGGGGACGGGTGTGCCGCCGGAGAGGAAGTCCGGGGCGGCCACGGTGCCGAAAATGCCGCCGCTGCTGTTGACGGCGACGGTGCCCACATCGCGCTGGACGGAGAAGTCGCCCTTCAGCTCACCGGGATCGCCCTTGACGCCCTTTTTCACCGCTTTGACAGTGGTCTCCATGATGGAGCCGGAGGCCAGGGGCATGAGCTGGGCGGTATCCACATCGGTGATGCCGTGACCAAGGGCGCCGTACTGACCGGTGGCGGGGTCGTAGTAGGTCAGGGTGCCGATGCCGGCCATGCTGTCGCGGATCCAGGCGCCCAGCTGCCAGACGCCGGCATCATTCTGCCGGGCGCAGGCAGTGAGGGCCAGGGCGTCCGTACCGCGGCGGACGGAGAGGGTCAGGGAATCACCGGCACTTTCGGCCAGGAGGTCCTGGACTTGCTCGGTGGAGCCAACAGCGGTGCCGTCCAGGGCGGTGATGATATCGCCCTGACGAAGACCGCAGGCACGGGCGGGCGTCTGGCCGTCAGCCAGGCCCACCACCAGGACGCCGTCCGCAAAGAGTTTGATACCCACCGCCTGACCCAGGGGGATCACGGTGCGCTCCGCCGGGGCGGCCCAAGCCTGCTGCACGCAGAGGGAGAGGGCAAACAGCGCCGAGAGCAGCCAGGCGGAGAGACGGCGGGAGGCAGGGATATGCCGTGGTTCATACAAGCGTCTCACCCCTTATTTTATTGTGATATTTCCCGTTTTTGCCGTTGAACGGGCGAAAACGGGGTTTGTTTTGTCGCCGGTGACAGGATTACTTTGTGTCAAAAGGGCGCAGAACATGAGGTGCAAATTCAGGGGGAAATGTGTAATTTTTTCTTTTGTTTTTTGGGGGCTTTTTATGCGCCTGCGGGCGCGGGCCTCCGGCGGCCACATTTCTTCCAACAGCGGAAGAAATGTGGGAAAGAACGCCGCCTGCGGGCGGGACGGGGGATTTACGCCGCTGCGCGGCTACACCTCATCCGCCCCCTTCGGGGGCACCTTCCCCTCAAGGGGAAGGCTTTGGGGGTACGCCCTCGGGGGGGAAGGCTTTGGGGGTGCGGGGCGTCGAGGACGCCGCCCCCTACAGGGGCACCCATCTCCCCGCGGAGCCCTCAAGGGGAAGGCTTGAAATGACAAAGGCGCCCGGGCGGGCGCCTTTGCTGTTTATTCACCCGGTGCCGGGGTCAGAAACACCGGGGGAATAGCTTTTTAATGCCGCTTTTTGGCGGTGTAGGTCAGGCCGACGAGAGACGTGAGGGCCAGACCGGCGTAGAGGAGGACGCCGGGGTCGGCGGTCTTGGGAGAGTCCTTCTTATCCTCTGCCGCAGAGGGGGCGTAGTAGTAGGAACGGGTCAACGGTTCGCCCTGTGTGGCACCGCAGACGCAGGTCTTTGGATTGTTGTAGTCGGCGGGATTATCCCAGGTATGTTTTGTCTTGCTTCCAACCTCTACGTTACCACAGTCAGTGTTGGTACACCTTCTCCAATGGTATTCCGCATCGTACGCCCACTCATATACGTGGCTGCACTTGTAGAGGTAGGCGCTTGTACCATCGGCAGCTACGCCTACGAGGACACCGGCTGTGTCGGGGGTAAAGATACCTGTCATTATGGCATTCTCACTACCGACGGCAAAGGTAACATTGCTGCCTGTACCGGGCTCCGTTGCTGTGGTCACGCCGATGGAGCTGCCAGTGAGAGGACCGGCCACGGTAATGGTCTTGTTATTGGTCAGATAAATGTTGCTGAGGTTTTTATTAGAATTCGATCCTTTATAATTATCCTTGATCTGTACGTTGCCGGAGAGGGTGATGGTGGCAGTGCTGTCGACATATACACCACCGCCGCCATAGTCACCAAAGTTATACTGACTGTTGTTTCCAGTGATGGAGCCACCGCACATATGAAAGGCACCACCATTCACCATTACTCCACCGCCCTTTTTTGGGCTTGATTGCCAGTAATGGAGCCACCGTACATATTGAAAGTGCAGTCATCCCACACAGAAACGCCGGCACCGGTTTCCTCCGCACTGTTGCCGGTAATAGAGCCGCCGTACATGGTGAAGGTATTTTTGTCACCTACAAACACGCCACCGCCGCTGTTGCCGGTAACATTGCCGCCGGTAATGATTCCGCCGTACATGGTAAAGGTGCCGGGTTTAGTACTCTCAAAAGACACCACACGTCCACCCTTGTTGCTGTCAAGTTTTCCATATTCCGCTTTGTCACCCTTACAGTCACAGAGCGTAAAATTGGCGCTATCTTGAATTTGAATCAGGTTGCCGGTCCTAACTATGTTACGGCCATTAAGGCAGAGGTAGAGGGTATAGCCTTGGGGAATCGTGAGTGCATTCGATATTTCCACGTTATCGGTCAAATAGATGTAGGCGGTTTTTGTGTCGGGATCGTAGGGAATATTGTCTTCCGACGCACTTTGCGGGCCGTTCCAAGGCTGCCATTCGGTCACCTGGGTGTGGCCGTGGTCTTTATTGCAAGTTGTCGCGCCGCAACTAAGGTGGTTGTTGTGCACCGGCACTTCCGATGCGGAGGCGGTGACGGCCATGCAGAGCAGAGCGCACAGGCTCAGCGTCAGGGTCAGCAGGAATTTGTTGTGGTTCATGATGTACGCTCCTCTCAAATGTTGGGGGTATTGTTTGGCGGGACGGGGAGTTTTACGCCGCTGCGCGGCTACACCTCATCCGCCCCCTTCGGGGGCACCTTCCCCTCAAGGGGAAGGCTGTTTTCGCCTGCGGGCGGGGACGAAGGGCGGGGAACCCCTCATCCGTCAGCTTCGCTGACACCTTCCCCCCAGGGGGAAGGCTAACGGGGGCAGCGGGTATCTGTCTTCGCATAGCGAAGACAGAGGCATGTACACGCCTCTGGTATTGACTTTGGCGGGCACCGCCCTATAATGGGAGTATAACCCGTTCACCTGTGAACGAAGCAAGAGGGGCAGGAGGGATTTTTTATGGCGGAGGACACAAAACAGTTTTTTCAGATCACGGAGGCGGCACGGGCCTGCGGGCTGTCGCGGAGCACGCTGATGCGGATGGAGGCGCGCGGGCTGCTGACGCCGGCGTTCACCGCGCCGGACAGCGGGCGGCGGTACTACGACAACCACAACGTGGCGCGGATCATGCAGATCGAGAAGTTCAAGGCCATGGGGCTGGGGTCGAAGGAGATCACGGACTACTTCGCGCAGGGCGGCGAGGCCGAGGCGCTGCTGGAGGCGCTGGAGACACGGCTGCGGGACCTGCAGCGGAGCGTGGAGGAGATGCGGCTGTGGGCGGCGGAGGGCGAGAGCCTGTCGGTGCAGATGATGGAGCTGCCGGCGGTGACGTGCCGGATACGGTGGTGCGAGGGACTGACCACGGCGGAGCGATACCGGGATATGTACGACTTCTACGGGGCGTGCGTGCGGAAGGGGTGCGTGCTGTCGGACGAGCCGCTGTTCACCATATCGGAGCGCACGGACTATCTGGAGGGGTACATCCGGCAGGCGCCGTACCGCTACGGGGTGTGCGTGCCGGTGCGGAGGAACCGGGCGGCGGCGGACGCGGTGACGCTGGAGGCGTGCCGGGTGCTGTCGGTGCTGTACTACGGCGATTACAGCGGCGTGGACGAGGCGTGGCTGACGCTGGGACGGGAGGTAAAGGCGCGGGGGCTGAGGCCCGCCGGCGCGCCGCGGGTGCTGGGCATCGTGGCACCGTACACGGGGCGGGAGATCGAGACGCGGCGGTACTGCTCGCGGCTGGTGCTGCCGGTGGAGGAATAACGCGAAACGGGAGGCCTGCTGTGCAGGTCTCCCGTTTCTGTTATGCCAATTTGTGAGGAAACAAATATGAGAATTACTGGTTCAGGTACTCGACGGCGATGGCGGCCAGGCCGGTGACGCCGTGCTTCATGACCTCCTCGTTGAAGACGATCTTGCCGTTGTGGAGAGACACCGCGTTCTCGCCGCGGCCGGCGTCGACCATCATAAAGGCGGAGGGGGTGCCGGTGAGCTTGCCGAAGAAGCTGAAGTCCTCGCTGCCGGAGAAGGGTCTGTCGATAAACTCCGCCTTGCCGCCGGCGGCGGTGACGGCCTTGTTGACCAGATCGATCATGGCAGGGTCGTTGTACTGGAGGGCGTAGCCCTCCTCCAGCTCCACCTCGATGTTGCAGTCGAAGGCGATACCGATGCCCTTGCAGATGCGCTGGACCTCCTGAATGGCGGTGTCACGGCCGGCGTCGCTGAAGCTGCGGAGGACGGCCACCATACGGGCCTCGCCGGCGGTGATGTTGACGGCGTCGCCGCCGGACATGGTGCCCACGGTGAGGACCGCGGTGTCCATGGGGTCGATGCGGCGGGAGACCACGGTCTGGAGGACGGTGATCAGGTAGCCGGCGCAGGCAATGGCGTCACGGGCAGTGTGGGGCGCGGAGCCGTGGCCGCTTTTGCCGTGGACGGTGATATGGAACAGGTCCACGGCGCTGGTGAAGTAGCCCTTATAGAGCTGCATACGGCCCACGGAGTCGTTCTCGGAGGGGCAGACGTGCTGGCCGAAGATGGCGTCCACGTGGGGGCTTTCCATGACGCCGGCGGCCACCAGGGCCCGGGCACCGCCGGGCATGGTGTCCTCGCTGGGCTCGAAGATCAGCTTGACGGTGCCGGCGAACTGATCGCGCATATGGCACAGCGTCTTGGCGGCGCCCAGGAGCATGGTGGTATGCAGGTCATGGCCGCAGGCGTGCATAATGCCCTCGGTCTCGCTGGCGAAGGGCAGGCCGGTCTCCTCGTGGACGGGCAGGGCGTCGATGTCGGCGCGGAGCGCCACGCACTTGCCGGGGCCCTTCTTGCCGTGGATCAAGGCCACCACGGCGGTGGGCAGGGGCTGCTGGATCTCGTCCACGCCCATTTTCTCCAGCTCGCTGCGGATAAGGGCGGAGGTGCGGACCTCGTGCATACCCAGCTCCGGGTGGGCGTGGATATCACGGCGGATAGAGACCAGCTCGTCGAAGATGGTATCGACGAAGGAACGAATATCAGGCATTTGAAGGAACTCCTTTCAAATCAAAACGCGGGGCTTACTTACAGCCAGCTGCTCATGACGCCGGCCACCAGCACGGAGGTGATGGACACGGTGACCATGCCGGCCACCAGCATCTTGGGCATGATCTGGGCGTTGATGGCGGCCTTCTCCTCGGCGGTGGTGCCGGTGGACTCGGAGACCTCGTTGGAGATAATGACGGTTCCGGGGAAGCCGAACAGGCAGGAGCTGCCGATGGCCATGGACATCTGCCAGCTGTAGCCGAAGATCTTGCCCACGAGGATGGAGACCACGGAGAAGGCTACGGTACCGATCAGCACACAGACCAGCAGGGGCACCACCATGCCGCCCACCATCTCGGGGGTGGCGGAAGCCAGGTTGGTGAAGATGGACAGGGTGATGATGGGCATCACGATGCCGGTGGCGTGGGCCTTGCCCAGAGCGTCCTCATCCAGGAAGCCCAGCTCCTTGCAGAGCACACCGAAGATCAGGCACCAGACCAGCTTGTTGATAGCGTCGTTGAACAGGCTGGACACCCAGGTGGACAGCAGGGCCACGAGAATGACCTTGGCGATGATGGCGTTGGGGGTATTGTACTTGTCGGGCAGGGCGGGGATCAGCTTCTTGCGGGCGGCAGCGGCGTTCTGCGCCGCGGCGGCACCCACGTCCACCTTCAGCTCGCCGGCGTCGATCTGGCCCTTGATGCGCTTGGCCTCGCTCTTGAGGCACAGGGAGGCCACGGGGTAGCCCACGAAGCCCTGAGCGCACATGACCAGGGTGGCGAACACGGCCAGATCAGGCAGGTTGGCCTTGTTGGCCATGTCCTGCATGGTCAGGGTGGCGACAACGCCGCCGGAGAGGATGGGCGCGCCCACCAGGGCGAAGCCGCGGTCAATGATCAGCTGGCCGATGAAGAACACGGCGGCGGAGATGGCGACGCAGGCCACGGCGGAGATGATGACGGTGCGCCACTGGGCGCCGAAGTCGCGGAGCCGGATGGTGGTGCCCAGGTGCACCAGCAGCATGGTGACCAGCAGGCCGGCCATGCTCAGGAGGGTGGAGTCGGCAAACAGGGTGGTGGGGAAAACGCCGGTCCAGAAGCCCGCCAGAAATACGACGGAGGCGACCAGCAGCATGGATACGATGGCCTTTGTTTTCGCGGAGATCATGTCTCCTACGGCGAACACCACGAAGATGACAGCCGCTGAAATGATTGCAGTCATGATTTTCTTCTCCTTTTGTTTTGAAATAGGGGGTCAACAGGGATGATGGGGTAAATTGAAAAGCGGCTCCGTCTGAAAGACGAAGCCGCTTCACACACTTGGAAAATGGAAAACGGGTTCAATTCTTTACAGCCGGCATTTGGTATCGGGAGGTAAAATAGGCATACCAATAAAAGCCCCAGATGGAGCTGGTGCCGGCGTAATAGGAGACAGCGGCATGGCTGGCGGCCATGTCGTTATGAAGCATATCGCGCTGCATCATGTGACGTGCCATGTGGGGTCTCCTTTCCGCCGGTGGTCGGCTGGTTTTTATGTTGGCGTTATCTTAACGCCGCGAGGGGCAGAAGTCAACCGTTAGATGAACCATACTTTCGCAATTAAAAGCGCGAAATTTTTGTGGAAATTTGACAGTGAGCCGCACAGCCATACCAAGCAGCGGCAGGAATATGCAAAATGCCCACCGGGATGGTATGGTTTTTGTGAAAGGTGACAATGGACTTTACGCGGGGCAGGACAGTATAATGTTATGTAAGATTTCCGGGAAGGGAGAAAACGCATGAACAGCACGCTGCACCTTGTAAACTGCGCCTGTTGTACGTCCGCTTGCTGCGCGGGCGTGTGTTGTCGTGCCCATGGGCGCTGTGCGTTTTCTGCTGAGAAGGCCTTGTAATCGGGCCGTGATACCTGTACACACAGGCGGCGGAGGATGCGGGCGCATCCTCCGCCGTTTTATTTTGAGAGGAGACAAGGACTATGACTTCCAACGCGGAGATCGCCAAGGCGATGGCGGAGAATATGACACACGCAGCGGTGCCGCTGTACGGTAAGCGGCTGCGGCTGCCGGACAGAGGGGCCATCATCGGGATCATCAAGGAGTTCCGGCGGCTGCTGTTCCCGGCGTATTTCGGGGATGCACAGCTGATGGCGCTGCCGCCGGAGAGCTACGCCGCGCTGCTGCTGGAGCGCATCGAGACGGCGCTGACGGCGCAGATCGCGCTGGCGCTGCCGGAGGACCAGGCCTTTGCCGCGCCGGCGCTGACCCACGAGATACTGGAGCAGCTGCCCCGCATACAGCAGACGCTGATGACGGACATCGAGGCCACGTTCGACGGGGACCCGGCGGCGGCGGACAAGGAGGAGATCATTTTCGCCTATCCAGGGCTGTTCGCCATCTTCGTATACCGCATTGCCCACGAGCTGTACCTGCGGCAGGTACCCATGATCCCCCGGATGATGACGGAGTACGCCCACAGCCGGACGGGTATCGACATCCACCCCGGCGCGCAGATCGGGCCGTGGTTCTTCATCGACCACGGCACGGGCATCGTTATCGGCGAGACGACGGTGATCGGCAGCCACGTGAAGCTGTATCAGGGCGTGACGCTGGGCGCACTGTCCCCCCGGGCGGGCCACGCCAGCCTGCCCGGCAAGCGGCACCCCACGGTGTGCGACTATGTGACCATCTATTCCGGCGCGTCCATTCTGGGCGGCGAGACGGTGATCGGCGAGCACTCGGTGGTGGGCGGCAACGCGTTCCTCACCGGGTCGGTGGCGGACAACACGCGGGTGGTCATCACGGCGCCGGAGACGGTGTTCAAAAACGCGGAGTAAACGCGCAGGCGTAAAAAGGACGGCCGCAGGGCCGTCCTTTTATGCTGCCGCGGCGCAGGCCTCCGGCTATTTGCATAGTTTTTAAGGCAGATTTTCAGCGTATCGACGGGTGTCGTGGGGAGAAACGCCGCTTGTCAGCGAGGGGCGGCGTGTATTATAATGGTCTGTAAGCTACAGAGCAAGGAGGCGCGGTCATGGGACGCATCAGCAAGGAGAATTACTATCTGGATATCGCGGAGACGGTGCTGGAACGGGCGACCTGTCTGCGCCGGGTATACGGGGCCATCATCGTGAAGAACGACGAGATCATCTCCACGGGCTACAACGGCGCGCCGCGGGGACGGAAGAACTGCGTGGACATGGGGTTCTGCACGCGGGAGGCCATGCAGGTGCCCCGGGGGCAGCGGTATGAGCTGTGCCGCAGCGTACACGCCGAGGCCAACGCCATTATCTCCGCCAGCCGGCGGGATATGGTGGGCAGCACGCTGTATCTGGTGGGCCGGGACGCGCAGACCGGGCAGCTGCTGGGCGACGCCACCAGCTGCGCCATGTGCCGCCGGCAGGTGATCAATGCGGGTATCAGCAAGGTGGTAATACGGCGGACAGCCACGGAGTTCGAGGTCGTGGACGTGCAGGACTGGGTGCAGCAGGAGGACGATGTGCCCGCACTGTGAGGATTATCCGGCCCGGGTGCTTCGAAAGCACTTGACGGAATAACGGTGAAAACAGCGCAGCCCCCGGCGAAAGCCGGGGGCTGCGCTGTTTTCAATCGTCGAATACCTGAAGGGCGTTCTGGCGGAGGTCGTAGGCATCACTGCCGTAGCTGTGCCAGAGGGTGATGGCGTCGCGATAGGGGTAGACCGGCGCGGTCTGGCGGGCGTAGTTGGTCCAGCTCTCCACCACCCAGCTGTCCTCCAGCCGCAGGGCGTCGTAGAGGACATAGGCCCGGACCTTCTCCGCGTGGGCGGGGCGGGTCCAGAGGGCGGTGATCCGCTGCTCCCAGCGGGTGCCGAAGATATCGGTGACCTGCTGACTGCCGCCGGTGAGGGAGTAGAAGGGGGCGGTCTGTTCACCGCCGCTTCTCTCGCAGAGAAGGCGGCCGCTGACGGCGCCGCCGGGAGCCCAGCCGTTCTCCATCTGCCAGGCGGGCCACAGCTCCAGTGCCTCGGTAAGCCGGGGCGACGGCTGGGTGTCGTAGGTCAGGTGGTGGATATAGATATAGCGGCGGACGCCGTCCTGCTCCGGCAGCTCCACGGCCACATGGGTCATGGTCTGCTCCAGCGTATCATAGACACGGTAGACGTAGGTATAATGGCGCTCCCCGTTCCCATCCACGTCGGTGATGGTGCGGTCAAAGACCAGCGGGCGGTCCGGGTCGCTCATATAGTGGGCGGTGGTGATGGTGCGGTAGTCCGTATCGCTGTACAGGCGGTCCACCTGACGGTAGACCCTTACGGCACCGGCCATACGGGAGACCTCGTCGGCGGTCAGGTCATCGAGGACGTAGGACGGGAAGCCCTTTGCCAGCAGCTGCTGGCGGATCGTCTCGTCCTGGGGCGCGTCATCGCGGGCGGTCCAGGTCATGGGGCAGCGCTGGCCCATGAACATGGCCAGCAGCACCGCCGCCAGCAGCACGCCCAGGCCGCCCCACAGCACCGCGGCATCCGGAAGGCGGACAGGGGCGGCGGTGATGGCGTAGCCGGTGTCGGCCAGGGAACGGGAGAGCTTGACCATACTGCGGAGCAGGAGGATATAAAGCGCCAGCATCGGCAGGACCAGCAGCCAGCCCTCCACGCCGATGAAGGCCAGGACCGTAAGGACGGCGTAGAACACCGCCATAGCACCGGCGGCGGTGGCCGCGGGCTTCTCCTCTCCGGCAGCGCGGGAGACACCCACCATACCCCGCCACAGGCAGACATACAGCACCTGAAGCAGGGCGATATTGACATAGGCCGGGGCAAGCCCCGTCTCCACAGGCAGGGCGGCGAGGACGATACACACGCCGCGGACGGCCAGAGAGGCCAGAGAGAGGATATAGCACCAGCGAAGAGGCGTGTTTTCGCGCCGCAGCGTACGGAAGCCCAGCACCAGCAGCAGGCCGCCGACAGCGGGCAGGAGCACATCCAGATACAGGAAATTCAGGGTAATGGTGATCAGACCCAAGCCCCAGAGCACCCGGGTCATGGCCATGCTCCAGGGATTGATCTCGCCTGCGGCGGGCGGCGGCAGGGCGGCGGCATCCTCACGGAGCAGATCGTCAAAGCGGCGTTCGTCAATCATAGAGATCACCTCCCAGCTGTTGGCGCAGGGTCTGCCGCAGGCGATACAGGCGGCCCTCCACGGCCCGTTCCGTCAGGCTCAGCTCGGCGGCCATCTGGGCGGTGGACTGGCAGTAGTAGTATTTGCGGTAGAAAAGATCACGCTCGTGGATCGGCAGGGCGGCAATGACCGCACGGAGCTTTGCCTGACGCTCGCGGCGGAGCATCTGATCCTCGGCACTGCCGTCACCGTGGGGAACGGTGTCCTCCAGCGGCTCCTCCGGGCCGCGGCGGGCGCGGGCGCGGTTCAGGGCGGCGTTGCGGGCCAGGGCGGTCAGCCAGCCGTTCAGACTGCCCTTCTCCCCGTCAAAGGTGCCCGCGCTCTGCCAGATACGCAGGGAGATATCGGCCAGGCACTCCTCGCGGTCACGCGCATCCGGAAGGATCGGGCGGAGGATATAGCGCAGCAGCGGCGTAAAGCGGCGCAGCAGCGCCTGTAGTGCCGCTTCGTCGCCGGCGGCGACACGGGTCATCAGCGCTTTGTCATCCATGGGCGTCCCTCCTTCCCTGTCGGTTCTGTGGTATGATACACTATTTTACCAGAAATCCCACGGAGAAACAGCATAAAAAAACAGGACCGGCAAAGCCGGTCCTGTTTTTTACGGTTCACTTACTCGGTCACGAAGGGCAGCAGGGCGATCTGACGAGCGCGCTTGATGGCCTCGGTGAGCTGGCGCTGATGCATAGCGCAGGTGCCGGTGGTACGGCGGGGCAGGATCTTGGAGCGCTCGGAGATGAAGCGGCGCAGCTTAGCGGCGTCCTTGTAATCGATGCACTCGCACTTGTCCACGCAGAACTGGCAAACCTTCTTGCGGCGCTTGCCGGCACCGCGAACGGGTCTATTTTCGCGTTCCATAGCCATGGAAGTTTCCTCCTTTATAAAATGTCATGTGCCTTGCACATCAAAACGGCAGGTCGCCGTCCTCTTCATCGATCTCGGCAAAGCCGGAGCCGCCCACGGGCGCAGCATAGCCGCCGGCAGGGGCGGAGTAGCCGCCGTTATTGCCGCCGTAGCTGTTGTTGGCGTAATTGCCGCCGTTACCGCTGTCGCTGTCGCGGCGGGAGTCGCCGAAGTAGACATTGTCGGCCACGACCTCGGCGCTGCGGCGGTTGTTGCCCTCCTTGTCCTGCCAGGCGCGGATCTGGAGCCGGCCCTCTACCACGGCCATGCGGCCCTTGGTAAAGTACTTGGCCACGAACTCCGCGGTGGCGCGCCAGGCGACCACATCGATGAAGTCCGTCTCCTTCTCGCCGGACTGTGTCTTGTAATCACGGTCCACAGCCAGAGAGAAGCTGGTGACGGGGGTACCGGACTGCGTGCGGCGCAGCTCCGGGTCACGGGTCAGGCGACCCATGATAAAGATCTTGTTCAGCATTGCTGTACTCCCTTACTCGCCCTTGCAGACGATCATGGAACGCATGATACCCTCGGTAATGCCCAGGATACGATCCAGTTCCTTGGGGAATTCCGGGCCGCTGGTGAAGCTCATCAGCACATAATAGCCCTCGGTCTTGTAGTCGATCGCGTAAGCCAGACGACGCTTGCCCCACTCATCGACTACCACGTCGGTCGCGTTCTGCTCTGCCAGGGACTGGAACTTTGCCACGGTGGCGGCAACAGCCTCCTCACCCTGTGCAGGGTCGATGATGTAGACGACCTCGTAGTTGGCGGAAATCTTAGCCATACTTTTGCACCTCCTTTTGGACAAATGGCCCTCATTCTCAGATGAGAGCAAGGATATGCTTGCAGACGCAAGCCATATTATTATACCGGAAGCACGGCAAAAGTCAAGATATTTTTGCGATTTTGGTACTTTTGGGGCGGTGTGCGCCGGGAAGGCCCGCGTGTCCGCCCGCGGTGCACAAATTTGAAAATTTTGTTTGTCATATACCTTGCACGGGGCAAACCGGTGTGATAAAATTTACCTATATTTAGATAAGGAGGCGCGTTTTATGATCTCCATGGCCATGCTGCACGACGCACAGCGGGTGCTGAAGCCCGTCATCAACCGGACGCCGGTGATCCCCACCAAGGGGCTGGTGCCGGGGTGCGCGTTCTATCTGAAGGCGGACTGCCTGCAAAAGACCGGCGCGTTCAAGCTGCGGGGCGCGTATTACAAGATCGCCACCCTCTCCGACGAGGAGAAGGCGCGGGGCGTTATTGCCTGCTCCGCCGGCAACCACGCCCAGGGCGTGGCCTTCGCCGCCCGCGACATGGGCATCAAGGCCACCATCTGCATCCCGGAGGGCGCGCCCATCTCCAAGATCGAGGCCACCCGCAGCTACGGCGCCAATGTGGTACTGGTGCCCGGCGTGTACGACGACGCCTATGCCGAGGCGGTGCGCCTGCGGGACGAGCAGGGGCTGACGTTCATCCACCCCTTCAACGATTACAGCATCATGGCCGGACAGGGCACCATCGGCCTGGAGATACTGGAGCAGCTGCCGGACGTGGATATGATCTTCGTGCCCATCGGCGGCGGCGGGCTGATCGCTGGACTGGCCTACGCGGTGAAGAACCTGAAGCCCCAGTGCCGCATTATCGGCGTACAGGCCGCCGGCGCGCCCAGCATGGCAGAGTCCCTGAAGGAGGGGAAGATCATCACCCTCAGCAGCGTGGACACCGTGGCCGATGGCATCAAGGTCAAGACCCCCGGCGACCTGACGTTCGATATGTGCCGGGAGTATGTAGACGAGGTGGTGACGGTCAGCGAGGGCGAGATCGCCAGCGCCATCCTGACGGTGCTGGAAAAGCAGAAGCTGGTGGCCGAGGGCGCAGGCGCCGTGGGCATTGCCGCCGCCATGTACCACAAGGTGAACACCGAGGGCAAGACGGTGTGTGCCCTGCTGTCGGGCGGCAATGTGGACGTGACCATGCTGGAGCGCATCCTGACCCGGGGCCTTGCCAAGGAGGGGCGGACGGTAAGCTTCTCCACGGTGCTGCCGGACCAGCCCCACGCGCTGGCGTCGTTCCTGGAGGTCATATCCTCCCTGGGCGCCAACGTGCTGGACGTGAACCACGAGCGCCGCAACACCAAGGCGGCCATTGGCTCCTGCGTGGTGAATTTGTCGCTGGAGACCCGGGACAAGGCCCACATCCAGGAGATCTTCGGCTCCCTGCGGCGAAAGGGCTATGTGGTAGAGGAACAGTGAGTACAGACGCAGCCCCCGCCTTTGGCGGAGGCTGCGTCTGTTTACACCATCACCGGCGTGGTGCGGTAGTCCTGGCCGGGGGCGGCCTGGGACAGATCCGGGCGGGCCAGCACATACAGGTCGGTACAGCGGGACTCCAGAGCGAACAGATCCTCTGCCGCCGGGCCAAGGGCCGGAACATCGGCGGGTTTGGTCAGCACCGGCGCGCCTGCGTCCCGCAGGCGGCGCAGATGGGCGCGTCCCGCCGCCGTCGCCGCCAGCACGCGGATATAGGGTACCTGCGCCGGCGCCGGCGGTAATTGCAGATAGGCGCTGAGGACCATCCGCCGCAGGCGGGCAAGTGGATAGCGCTTCGTCTTGGCGGCAGCGAGCAGCGCCGCCACGGTGCAGGCGCCGCGGGACGCCTGATACAGCCGGTGATACAGGCCCTCGTTTCCCGGGTCGTAGGGACGCCAATCCGCCTCGGTCATGGTGCGGAGGCGGGCCAGCACGGCACGCTCACAGATCGTGCCGTCGGCAATGCGTCCGGCGGCCAGCTCACGGCGGAGGACATCCGCCGCCGGGGCGGGCATATAGGCGCAGGCGACCTCTCCCCTGCCCTGCCGCAGCAATTCACGCAGATAGGAGGCCGAGGCGGTATCCCCCGCCGGCGCGCCGTCATGGCCGGCACCCTCACGGCGGAGCGTGCAGGGCGTCATGGCGCTGCGGGTATGGCGCAGGGCGCGGAGGTACTCCACCGCCAGGGTGTTGTTGGCGCTTTGCAGGAGGGCGGCAGTATCGTCGTCCAGCAGGGACGCGGCGGCAGCCTGACGGCGGGCGGCGAAGGTCAGGCCCGACTCCGGCGCGGCGGTAAGACGATCGGCAAGGGCGGGGCTGTCCAGACAGTCGGCCAGCCGCCGCAGGGCGGGCAGATCCCCGCACTCACTGCCGAACAGAAGGGTGTCGGCCCCGGCAAGGGTCAGCAGCCGCACGCCGCCGCGGGCGAAGGTCTCCGCCGTAGCCATGGCCCAGGGCGCCGGGAGCTCCAACACCAGATCGGCGCCGCAGCGGACGGCCATCTCCGCCCGGGCAAGCTTGGACAAGGCGGCAAAGCTGCCCCGCTGGGTGAAGCTGCTGCTCATGGCACAGGCCACCGTATCCGCGCCCAGGGCGCGGGCGTGGGCCAGCAAACGGGCGTGGCCGTTATGGAGAGGATCAAATTCGCAGATGATTCCGGCGATCATAGGCAGGGCTCCCTTCGTTTTTTATCATTTTACAGGGAAACGCAGCGAAATGCAACTTGACATTCCGGCCGCTGGGTATTTACAATGGAGAAAACGGAAAAGCGAGGTCTATTGCTATGCTGACTGGATTGCTGTACGCCATGAAGGGCGAGATCGAGAGTTTGCTGCCGGAGGGCGCGGCGCCGGAAAAAACCGTCGCGGGCGTGCCGTTCTACCGGATACGGGAGAACGTGGTGGCCTGCTGCGGCGGCGTGGGCAAGGTGAACGCCGCCATGGCCACCCAGCTGTTTATCGACCTGTACCACCCCGGGCGGGTCATCAATGTGGGCGTGGCGGGGTGCTTTGAAAGCGTGCCCATCGGCACGCTGGTGCTGGCGGACCGGTTCATGCAGCACGATGTGGACACGTCGGGCATCGGCGATCCGGTGGGGCTGGTGTCCACGGTGAACCGGATGGACTTCCCCACCGCGGACCTGGAGAAGGCGAAGGCCGCCATGGACCGGGCCGGGTACGCCTACCGTGTAGGCAGCGTGGCCACCGGCGAGTGGTTTGCCACGGCGTGTGACCGGGCACGGTGGATCGCGGAGACGTTCCACCCCCTGCTCATCGAGATGGAGGGCGGCGCGGCGGCACAGGTGTGCTACCGGAACGAGGTGCCGTTCATGGCGCTGAAGTCCGTGTCGGACTGCGTGCTGGAGCACCACGATTTCTATTTTAACTTCCCGGAGGCCATGAAGGACCTGAACAGGGTCGCCATGGCGTTTCTGGATGGACTGGAGGGCTGAATATGGAGCGTATCGCCAGCTTTACGGTAGATCACGACGTGCTGGTGCCGGGGCTGTATCTCAGCCGGCGGGACGGAGACGTGGTGACATTGGACCTGCGGTTCAAAAAGCCCAACACCGGCGACCTGCTGACCAACGCGGAGATGCACTCGGTGGAGCACGTGATCGCCACGCTGCTGCGGAACAGTCCGGAGAAGGACGCGGTGGTGTATTTCGGCCCCATGGGGTGCCAGACGGGATTTTATTTCCTGTATGACGGGAAGCAGCTGACGCCGGCCCAGGCCGTGGCACTGGTGCAGCGTGTGTTCGCCCGGGGGGCGGCATTCGAGGGCGAAATGCCGGGGAAAAGCGCAAAGGAGTGCGGCAACTACCGTAATCTGGACGTGGCGCTGGCAAAGACGTGCTGCGCGTTCTATACAGAGATCATTTCCGGGTGGAACCAGGAGAAACTGGCCTATCCCACGGCGTAAAGCGGGAAATTTTTGCGAAAACGGGCAAAAACAGCGTCTTTCCCTGTTGACAAGTGGGAAAGACGCTGTTATACTTGATAAGCCGCTTTGAATGGGTAAGCAAGCGCCGGTTTGTCCGGACGCCCCCGACAGCGAGTCCGTAATTAAGGAAAGGCAGGTGCAACAAGGTTATGCAGGCTATTATCGTTACCGGCGGTAAGCAGTACAACGTCAGCGAGGGTGACACTCTGTTCATCGAAAAGCTGGACGTCAATGCTGGCGACGCCGTGGTGTTCGATCAGGTTCTGGCCATCGTCGATGGTGAGAACACGAAGTTCGGCACTCCCGTGGTGGAGGGCGCGAAGGTGGACGCCACTGTGGTCAAGAACGGCAAGGGCAAGAAGATCCGTATCTTCAAGTATACCCCCAAGAAGGGTTACCGCAAACGGCAGGGTCATCGTCAGCCCTACACCAAGGTCGAGATCGGCAAGATCACGTTCTGAGAAGGGACATGACCACTGTTACATTCCTCACGGAGGAAACGCGTATCGTCGGGTTTGAGGTCAGCGGACACAGCGGCTATGCCGATGCGGGCGAGGACATCGTCTGTGCCGCCATCACCAGCGCTGTGCGGCTGGTAGAGGCCACCGTGAACGACGTGATGGGGCTGTGCGCCGCCGTCAAGGTCAACGAACGGGAGGCCAGCATCACGCTGCGGCTGCCCGGCGGGCTGGCGTCCGATGCCGAGAGTACCTGTCAGAATTTACTGACGGGGCTGATGGTATATCTGGCGCAGCTCCACGACGAGTATCCCGACAACATCGAAGTTATGGAGGCGTGAGCCTTCTTCCTCGATCATCTTACAGAAAGGATGGTACTTGAAAATGCTGAACATTTCTCTGCAGTTCTTTGCCCACAAAAAAGGTATGGGCTCTACCAAGAACGGCCGTGATTCCGAGTCCAAGCGCCTTGGCCCCAAGCGCGCTGACGGGCAGTTCGTGCTGGCTGGCAACATTCTGGTGCGTCAGCGCGGCACCCACATCCACCCCGGCACCAACGTGGGCAAGGGTACCGACGACACCCTGTTCGCCAAGGCGGACGGCGTTGTCCGCTTCGAGCGTCTGGGCAAGGACCGCAAGCAGGTCTCTGTCTACCCCGCGGAGTAATTGGTATATGAAAAACCTCCCGCCGATGGCGGGAGGTTTTTTGTTGACGCATTATTTCGTTTCGGGTATAATATATACGCTAAATTGGAGAAATAGGCAAGTTTTCAGATAGAGCGAGGTAACACCATGGCCAACGGATTTATTGATAAGGCACGGATCACCGTGCGGGCCGGCAACGGCGGCAACGGCGCGGTGGCCTTCCACCGGGAGAAATACATCGCGGCGGGCGGCCCCGACGGCGGCGACGGCGGAAACGGCGGCTCGATCATCCTGCGGGTGGACGACAATATGTCCACACTGATGGACTTCCGCTACAAGCGCAAGTATGTGGCCGGCAACGGCGTGGACGGCCAGGGCGGCCGCAAGACTGGCAAGGACGGCGAGAGCCTGACCATCAAGGTCCCCCGGGGCACGCTGGTGCGGGACGCGGAAAGCGGCGAGATCATCAAGGATATGTCCGACGACAAGCCCTATGTGCTGTGCAGAGGCGGGCGCGGCGGCTGGGGCAACCAGCATTTCGCCACCCCCACCCGGCAGGTGCCGCGGTTTGCCAAGGCGGGTCTTCCCGGCGAGAGCCACGACGTGATATTGGAGCTGAAGCTGCTGGCGGACGTAGGCCTGGTAGGCTTTCCCAATGTGGGCAAGAGCACGCTTTTGAGCGTGGTCAGCAAGGCCCATCCCAAGATCGCCAACTACCACTTCACCACCCTGTACCCCAATCTGGGCGTGGTCTATGTGGACGAGGGCGTCAGCTTCGTGATGGCGGACATCCCCGGCATCATCGAGGGCGCCAGCGAGGGCGCGGGCCTGGGCCACGATTTCCTGCGGCACATCGACCGGTGCCGCCTGCTGGTGCATCTGGTGGATGTGTCCGGCAGCGAGGGGCGGGACCCCATCGCGGACTTTGACGCCATCAACGCGGAGCTGAGGGAGTACAGCCCGGAGCTGGCCACCCGACCGCAGATCGCCGTGGCCAACAAGACGGATCTTCTGATGGACACGGCGCAGCTGGACGCCTTCCGCGCCCATGTGGAGGCACTGGGCTATGAGTTCTTCGCCATGTCTGCCGCCACCCACCAGGGGACCCGGGAGCTGGTGCAGCACATCGCCCGGCGGCTCAGCGAGCTGCCGCCGGTGACGGTGTACGAGCCGGAATATGTGCCCAAGCCGCCGGTGATCGACACCACAGAGCCTCTGCACATCGAGCGCGAGGACAACACCTGGCTGGTGGAGGGCCCGTGGCTGCAAAGGCTCATGGCCAACATCAATTTCTCCGACTACGAGAGCCGGATGTATTTCGACAAGATGCTGCGGCAAAGCGGGCTGTTTGACACGTTGGAGCAGATGGGCATCCAGGACGGCGACATCGTGAGTATGTACGATCTGGAATTTGAGTATCAGAGATAAAACGACACATAAAGGAGAGAACTGCACCGCAGTCCTCTCCTTTTATCCTTTTATATCAATGCATCGCCGGGTCATCCGTGCGCCCCACCAGATAGTCGATGCTCACACGGAAGTAGTCCGCGATGCGGATAAGCTCCGCGACGCCTGGCTCCCGCTCGCCGCTTTCGTAGCGGCTGATGGTGTTCTGCGACATGTCCAGATCCATGGCCATCTTCAGTTGTGTGACGCGGCGCGCCTTTCGCAGTTCTCTGATCCTCATACGCACTCTCCTCTTGACTTATTATCCCAAAATGGTATAATGAAAATATCCCAATTTGGCATATTTGCAAAAGGAGGAAAAATATGGAAGCAAAAAATGCGGTTGGAACGTTGATCAAGGTGTTAGCTATCATTACCTACTGCTGCGGCGCATTCTTATTTCTGGTGGGCGCCTACAACGACGCAATCGGCGATGGTGTGCTCGCCTTGATGGCTGGGTTCTTATCCGGAACCATGCTGTTGGGGTTCTCTGAGATCATCCGACTGCTGCACGACATCCGCCAGAAAATCCACTAAATACGAAAAAAGAGACGGCCCGCGCCGTCTCTTTTTTCGTCCCCTTAAAACGCGGCGGGGCGGGAATTGGTCTGGATGTCGGCGGCAGCCTGCTTCAGCTGGCGCAGGTCCCGGATATCGCGGCGCTGCTGGAGCTGCGTCTGCATCTCTGGGGACAGGGCGTAGAAGTAGTCGTAGGCCGCGGCCTCGTTGTTCAAAAGGTCGGTCAGCGTCTCATACTGCATGAAAAAAGCACCTCCGCGCTTAGTGTGCGCGGAGGTGCTTTTTTCATGCGTCAGACGGTCTTTTCAAAGTAGAAATACGTATCGTCCTCGCCATTGGGACGCATACAGGCGGAGAGCATTTTGCGGGAGGGTTCGTTCTCCTTGAAGCACTTGGCCACCACCCGGGCAAGGCCCAGATGGTACAGCGCCCAATCCGCGGCGGCGGCAAAGGCCTCAGCGCCATAGCCGCAGCCGGCGTGCTCCGGCGCGATACGGCAGCCCTGCTCGAAGCCGCCCCGGAAGTCGGGGTTGTAGAGCACCACCTCGCCGATGAGCCTGCCCTTCAGGCGGACGGCAAAGTTGACGGCGCGGCGGGCGGCGAAATCAGCCCGGGCCACATCGTAAAAATAGGTGTCGGTCAGGGGCTGATCGCCCAGGTCGGTGCGGTAGTCGTAGCCCCACCAACGGTTGCGGTCGTCGTCCAGACAAAGGGCGCTGTATGCAGGGATATCGGCCCTGCGGAGAGGCGTCAGGGTCAGGCGGTCGCTTTTGATGACAGGGATGGCCCTGAGGGTGTCCAGCTCGGTACCCGCCTCGATACGGACCTTGCCGCCCAGGTGGTCCGGCAGGTATTGCAGCTTGGAGGTGCGGAGGCCCTTGTCCCGGGCGTCGTCCTCCCGGTTGCACCACGCGCAGTCCCCGCCGTAGTAGGCCGCGAAGGCCTGGACCAACGCGGGATAGGCCCCGGCATGGGAGTACAGGGCCTTTTCGATGTGGTCGATCAGGGTGCCGCCGCATTTCTCCGCCAGGCAGACGGCCACCAGACGGCCCTCCGCCAGCATACCGCCGGCGCAAAACCAGCCGGTGCCGATAAGGGAAAACATCTCCTGCGCCAGAGACAGCTCCTGCACGGCCAGGGGGCCGGACTTGTGGAACTCGGCCTCATAGTCCTGCCAAAAGGCGGCCAGACGGGGATCGGCGGGGTCGGTCAGCGGGGTGAATTCCGCGTCGGGATAGTCACGGCGAAACTTGTTGATGTGGTTGCGCTGGCCGCTGTACCGACGGCCGGCGAAGGCGGCCAGCTCCTCTGTGCGGTAGAGATAGTCCTTCCAGGGGCGCTCACTGATGACACGGCAGCGGGGGTAGCGCAGGCAGAGGACCTGTGCCTTGTCCTCCGGCACCACGGAGAGCACCAGAGGCGTACCGGTGCCGGCACACCAGGCCTCGATGGCCCGCAGAGCGCCCTCAACATCCGCCTCCGGGCCGGCAATAGGGTAATCAAAGACGTACTCGCCCTCGATACAGTTGCGGATCACAAGGCAGCCGGCGGCTTCGGCAAAGGACGGATGCAGGTGGTCCCGCCACATGAGCTTGACGCCCAGTGAGTATTCACACAGGCGGTAGTCGCAGTTCCGGTAATAGCCGCGCAGGCGGTCGCCGTGGGCGGCGGTGAGTTCTTGAAATTGCAGCATAATCGTTTCCTTTGTGTTGTGGTAATTTCGTGTGCAGCGCTGTGTCACATCTTCTCGATCATCTCGCAGGATTGGCGGATGAACTGGCGGGCAATGAGGCGCAGCTCCTTCTGCGGACGGGCGGCGATGCCCAGCTCACGGACAGCCCGGGGCTCCAGCGGCAGGGCGCGGACGCTGTTCTGCCGGCCGCGGAGGACCAGACGGGACAGGACGCTGACACCCAGGCCGTGCTCCACCATGGAGATGACGGCGCTGTCGGACACCTGGGTGGTACGGATCAGGGGCGTGACGCCGTGCTCGTTCAGTACGCGGAGGATATCCTTGTCAAAGCCCATGGAGGGCATGAGGAACTCCTGCCCGTTAAAGGCCTCCACGGGGAAGGTGCTCTCGCCGCTGTCATACTCCGGCGGCAGGATGGCCAGCAGCTCGTCGTCCCGCAGGAACGTCCATTCCAGCGGGGCGTCCTGGCGGCTGGCAAAGCACATATCCACCCGATCCTCCAGCACCCAGCGATAGACCTCGTCCACGCTGCCCATCTGGATGTCCACGGTGACGTCCGGGTGCTCCCGGCGGAACTGCTGGATGATCTCCGGCAGCCAGTGCCGGGCGATGGACTCATAGGCCGCCACGCGGACGGAGTCCTCCTTATGGGTATTGATAAGGGATATCTCGCGCTCAAGGGCAGCGGTAGAGGTCAGACAGTCCCGCACCAGGGGCAGGATCCGCTGGCCCGCCGGGGTCAGCCGGACGCCGCTGCGGCCCCGCAGCAGGACGGTGAAGCCGATATCCTTTTCCAGGCTGTTCATCATATGGGTCAGCCCGGACTGTGTATAGCCCAGCACCTCGGCGGCACGGGTAAAGCTTCCCAGCTCCACCGCCGTCAGCAGGGCTTCCAGTTTTTTGGTGTCCATGACGCCTCCCGTTTTTTGTATGATACTATTTCATAGCAGGATTATACTCCCTGCATACCGTGTATGGCAAGGGCGGGTTTTCGGCACTTTTTACGATTTTTTGTGGGCTTCCAGTGGAATATATGTGTATGACATTTTCTCATATTTGCATGAAACATTGTCGCTTTACAAACCACGGTCTTCTGTTGTATTGTACCCATAGTAATTCTTTTACATGAATTGCTTTTCCTTTCTATCCTCAAATCGTCGGGCAGCCGCACAGCCGTGCGGCTGTCGGCACCTCCCTGGTGGGAGGAATGGGGAGTGCTGTGTGTAAAATACACCTCTGAAAGCGGGCGCCGTAAGCCGAACGGCGCCCGCCTGCTTTTCACCCGGCGAGCGATGCACAAAAAACAACCACAAAACAGCACATTCCCTCTTGCAAAGTCCGTTGTATTATGGTAAAATGCAATGTACTGTGATACGAATGCCGTTTGGCATGGAATAGGTGGAGGAGTCCGAAATGTTGACTGTTATCATTATTCTGCAGCTGATTGCCGCCCTGTTTTTGATTTTGGTGGTGCTGTTCCAGTCCGGCAAGAGCCAGGGTCTGTCCGGCACTATCGGTGGTATCGCCGACAGCTATATGGCCAAGTCCAAGGCCAAGAGCCTGGACGCCAAGCTGGCCAAGGGTACCAAGTGGGTGGGCGCCGTGTTCATCGTGCTGACCCTGGTCATCAACTGTATGCTGGCCGCCGCTGCGTAACACAACTGCACAAAGCGCCCCGGAGCAATGCTCCGGGGCGCTTTCTATTCTGCCCGGCGGTACGTCTGCCCTGCCTGCGGCGCTATGCCTTTGATCGCCAGCAGCTCCGCCACCGTCACAAATACATACCCCTGCTGCTGTAAATGCTCGATCGCCGTCAGCACCGCATCCACCGTATTTTGATAGCGGTCATGCAGCAGCACGATGTCCCCGTCCCCGGTGCAGCGGTAGATCACATCCAATATTTTGCCGCTGTCCTTCGTCCGCCAGTCCTCCGTGTCTACCGACCAGTTCACCAGCGGCACGGACAGCGCCGCGGCTTCCGCCTCCGTCATCAGTCCATAGGGCGGGCGCACCCAGTAGTCGCCCTCCCCCAGCAGCTCACGGAGCAGCGCGTCATTTTTCTCCAGATCCGCCAGTGCCTGCGTCGCTGTCAGACTGTGCAGGTCCGCATGGTCATAGGAGTGGTTCCCCACCTGATGGCCCTCCGCCGCGATGCGCTGCACGATGTCCGGGTCCTTCACCGCCTGACAGCCCACCACGAAAAACGTAGCCTTCGCCCCCAGCTCCCGCAGGCCGTCCAGCAGCCGCGGCGTACACCGGGGCGATGGCCCGTCGTCAAAGGTCAGCGCCACGTATTTGGGGACGGCATCCTCGAGGGATGGCACAGCCGCCGCAGGAGAGGTCTTCCCCTCTCCGCAGGCGGAAAACAGGAGCAGCTGCGCGCACAGCAGGGCGCATAGTCGCTTTTTCATCACATCACCGGGAGAAGTATATCGCGGGGTGGTCAAAAAAAGAACACGCTTCAGGCCATAAGACCTGCGGCGTGTTCTTTTTTATGAAAGTAAAATTACTTCACCAGCTCGATGATGGCCGTCTCAGCAGCATCGCCGCGGCGGACGCCGGTGCGGATGATGCGGGTATAGCCACCGTTGCGCTCGGCGTAGCTGGGAGCCAGTTCCTTGAACAGCTTGTTGGCCACATCCTCGCGGGTGATGAAGCTCAGCGCCTGACGGTAAGCGGCCAGGTCGCCCTTCTTGCCGAGAGTGATCATCTTCTCGGCGAGGGGCTTGATCTCCTTGGCGCGGGTGATGGTAGTCTCCATCCGGCCGTTGTCCAGAAGATCGGTGACCTGCTGACGGAGCATCGCCATACGCTGATCGGTAGTCTTACCGAGCTTACGAGTTCCGGGCATTTCAGTTTCCTCCTTGTTATGATCGGGCGCGGTATGCGCTGGATCGTTAGTTGTTGTCTTCGCTGGCCAGGGACAGGCCCATCATCGCCAGCTTGTTGATGACTTCCTCCAGGGACTTGCGTCCCAGATTGCGTACCTTCATCATCTCGTCCTCGGTCTTGGAGATCAAGTCCTCGACGGTGTTGATGTTGGCGCGCTTGAGGCAGTTGAAGCTGCGTACAGACAGATCCAGCTCCTCGATGGTCAGCTCCAGCATCTTGTCCTTGGAGTCCTGTGCCTTCTCCACCACGGTGGACTTATCGCCCAGCGTGTCGGACAGGTCGGTGAACAGGGCAAAATGGTCGCAGAGGATCTTGGCGCCCAGGGACACCGCATCGCGGGCGGCGATGGTAGTGTCGGTCCAGACCTCCAGCGTCAGCTTATCGTAGTCGCTGGAAGCGCCCACACGGGTGCTCTCCACAGTGTAGTTGACCTTGTACACGGGGGTATAGATACTGTCGATGGGGATCACGCCGATGACGCCGGGACGCGCCGCCTTGTTCTTATCGGCGGAGACATAGCCGCGGCCGTGGCTCAGGGTGATCTCCATGCTCAGGGTGGCGCCCACATCCAGCGTTGCAATGTGCAGCTCGGGATTCAGGACCTCCACCTCGCCGTCGGTCTTGATATCGCCGGCCGTGACCTCACAGGGTCCGGCCGCCTCGATAAACACGGTCTTGACGGCGTCGCTGTGCAGCTTCGTCAGCAGATTTTTCACGTTCAGAACGATCTCCGTCACGTCCTCCTTCACACCGGGGATGGTGGAGAACTCATGCTGCACACCGGCAATCTTGATGCTGGTGGCTGCGGTTCCGGGGAGGCTGGAGAGCAGGATGCGCCGCAGCGCATTGCCCAGGGTCGTTCCGTATCCGCGCTCCAGGGGTTCGATCACATATTTTCCATAGGAAGCGTCGCCGGGTGCTTCGATACACTCGATCTGGGGCTTCTCAATTTCGATCATGCAGTACCCTCCTTCATTCTATTGGCGGCGCGGTGCCTTCCGCGCCAATTTCATTCCAGTGCTTCGTGAGGGTCAGAACCCTATTACTTGGAGTACAACTCGACGATCAGATGCTCCTCGATGGGCATATCAATGTCCTCGCGGGCGGGCAGGGTGACGACGGTGCCCTTCAGGGCATTCTTGTCACGCTCCAGCCACTTGGGGACGGTGACCATGGGTGCATCCTCGGCGGTCAGGCGCTTGAACGCCACGGAGGAGCGACTGCTCTCCTTGACCTCGATCACATCGCCCACGCGCACCAGATAGGAGGGGATGTTGACCTTGTGCCCATTCACGGTGAAATGGGCGTGGTTCACCAGCTGACGCGCCTCGCGGCGGGTCATGGCGAAGCCCAGGCGGTACACCACGTTGTCCAGACGGCGCTCTACCAGGCTCAGCAGGTTCTCGCCGGTCTTGCCGGGCATCGCGGAGGCCTTCTCATAGTAAGCGCGAAACTGCTTCTCGAGAATGCCGTACACGAACTTGACCTTCTGCTTCTCGTTGAGCTGGATGGCGTACTCGCTCTTCTTCTTTCTCATCTGGCCGCCGGGGTTGCGCTTGGTCTCCTTCTTGGAGTAACCCATGACGGTAGGAGAAATACCCAGCGCCTTGCAACGCTTGGCGACAGGCTGCATATTCTTAGCCATGATTTAATATCCTCCTTCTTCCGATTACACGCGACGACGCTTGGGGGGGCGGCAGCCGTTGTGGGGGATGGGGGTGACGTCCTTGATCATCGTCACTTCCAGACCCACGGCCTGCAGCGCGCGGATAGCCGCCTCACGTCCCTGACCGGGACCCTTCACGAAGACCTCAACGGTCTTCAGGCCATGCTCCATAGCAGCCTTGGCAGCCGTCTCAGCGGCGCTCTGGGCGGCAAAGGGCGTGGACTTCTTGCTGCCGCGGAAACCGAGACCACCGGAGGAGGCCCAGGACAGAGCATTGCCCTGAGAGTCGGTGACGGTCACCATGGTGTTGTTGAAGGAAGAACGGATATGGACCTGGCCCTTCTCGATGTTCTTCTTTTCGCGACGACGGCGAATGACCTTCTTGCCTTTTACGTTAGCCATGATCTATTCTTCCCTCCTTTACTTCTTCTTGTTAGCGATAGTCTTCTTGGGGCCTTTGCGGGTGCGTGCGTTGGTCTTGCTGCGCTGGCCGCGAACGGGAAGGCCACGACGGTGGCGCATACCGCGATAGCAGCCGATTTCAGTCAGGCGCTTGATATCCAGCGCGGTCTGACGACGCAGATCACCCTCGACGATGTAACCGTGGTCAATGGCCTCACGGAGCTTGGCCTCATCGGCCTCCGTCAGATCCTTGACGCGGGTGTCGGGGTTGATGCCTGTCTGTGCCAGGATGTCCTGAGCACTCTTTCTTCCAATACCATAGATATAAGTCAAACCGATCTCGATTCGCTTATCCTTGGGCAGGTCAATACCGGCAATACGTGCCATACTCTTAAAGCACCTCCACTTTTCTAGTTAGCCCTGACGCTGCTTGTGCTTGGGATTCTCGCAGATGACCATGACACGGCCTTTGCGGCGGATCACTTTGCACTTCTCGCACATGGGCTTCACGGACGGTCTTACTTTCATTTTGATAAACCTCCTACTTACTACGCCAGGTAATCCGGCCCCGGGTCAGATCATAAGGCGACATTTCCACTGTCACCTTGTCACCGGGCAGAATCCTGATGAAATTCATTCTGAGCTTTCCGGAAATATGCGCTAAGATCGTGTGTCCATTTCCAATGTCGACTTGGAATGTGGTGTTGGGCAGCGATTCAACGACGACGCCCTCTACTTCGATCATGTCGGATTTTGCCAAGTGTTATCCCTCCTGGTCTTGATCACTGCCGCGTATCGCGGCGATGGCTTTACGAAGCTCACTATTTGTGATGGTTTCGTTGCTTCTGATCCTCTGGGAAACCGCGCCCCCGTCGCGCCGGAGCAGCACCGCGTGCTTGCGCCGCTTGCGCTTCGGCCGTTCCACGGGCCGCGTCTTTCCGTCCGCCAGCAGGAGGAAGTCCCCCTCCGTCGCAAGGACGAAGAAGGCCTCTCCCTTATCCCTGCCGGCGGTAGATGTTACGATATTCGCTTTCACAATGTCCATATCACACCAATGACTTCTCCGGGTCCGTCAGAAGCTCCGGCTCCCCGTCGGTGATCAGTACGGTGTTTTCGTAGTGCGCGGCGTTTTTCCCGTCGGCGGTTTTCACCGTCCAGCCATCCGGCATCTGCCTGATCGCTGCCGTCCCCGCGTTGACCATAGGCTCCACGGCGATGGTCATGCCCCGCAGAAGACGGGGACCATGGCCTGGCTTGCCGTAGTTGGGGACCTCGGGTGCCTCATGCATCTGATGTCCGATGCCGTGGCCGACATATTCCCGGACGATGCTGAAGCCGTTTGCCTCCACATACGCCTGCACAGCGGCGGAGATGTCCGACAGACGATAGCCCTCCCGGGCAAATTTCATGCCCTCGAAGAAGCTCTGCTGCGTCACCCGGATCAGCCGCAGCGCCTCGTCGGACACCTGCCCGCAGGGGTAGGTGCCGGCGCAGTCGCCGTGGAAGCCTCCGATGAACGCGCCCACGTCCACGCTGACGATATCGCCCTCCTGCAGCACCCGTTTGCCGGGGATGCCGTGGATGATCTCGTCGTTAACGCTGACGCACACACTGGCCGGATAGCCGTTGTAGTGCAGGAAGGAGGGCGTCGCGCCCTGCTCCTTGATAAACTGGAACACTGCTTTGTCGATCTGAGCTGTGGTGACGCCGGGTTTTACCATATCCCGTGCCAGAGCACGGGCTGCCGCGGTAATTTTGCCCGCCCGGCGCATCAGCTCGATCTCATGGGGTGATTTGAGTGTGATCATTCGGCCACTCCCAGCACCCGCAGGATCTCCCGCGTCGTACCCTCCACAGTGGGCTGGTCCTCCACGGTCTTCAGAACGCCTCTGGCCTCATAGAAGCCCTTGAGGGGTTCTGTCTCCTTATGATAGACCGCCAGACGGTCTTTCACCGTCTCCGGGTCATCATCCTTGCGCTGCTTCAGCGCGCCGCCGCACACATCGCAGATCCCCTCTTTTTTCGGGGGGATGTTCACGATGTGATAGCTGGCGCCGCAGCTCTCGCAGACACGCCGGCCGCCCATACGGGCGATGATCTTCTCATCGGGGATCTCGATGGCGACCACGGCGTCGAATCTGATACCCGCCTGCTCCAGCGCCTCAGCCTGGGCGATGGTGCGGGGCACCCCGTCCAGAATGTAGCCGTTGGCGCAGTCGGCCTCCTGCAAACGCTCGTTGATGATGCCGATGATGACCTCATCGGGCACCAGCTTGCCGGCATCCATGTACTCCTTGGCCTTCAGTCCGGTGGGCGTACCGTTCTTCACAGCCGCCCGCAGGATGTTGCCCGTAGAGATAGTGGGGATGTCCAGCTTCTTCTTGATGATGTCTGCCTGGGTGCCCTTGCCGGCACCGGGAGCGCCTAAAAGGATCAGTTTCATGGTAATTACCTCAAATTATTCCAGGAAGCCCTTGTACTGACGCATCAGCATCTGGGACTCCAGAGCCTGGACGGTCTCCAGCGCAACACCGACCACGATGATAACGGAGGTACCGCCGATGGACAGAGAGGACACGTTCACGATCTTGCCGATCAGCAGAGGCAGGATCGCCACAACGCCCAGGTAGATGGCGCCGAACAGCGTGACCTTGTTGAGCACCTTCTTGATGAAGTCCGCGGTGGGCTTGCCCGGGCGGAAGCCGGGGATAAAGCCGCCGTTCTTCTTCAGGTTGTTGGAGATCTCAACGGGGTTGAACTGGATGGTCGCATAGAAGTAACTGAAAGCGATGATCATCAGGAAGTAGACGATCATATACAGTACACTCTTGCTGTCCACAGCGTTCACCAAAGAATACGCAAAAGTACCCTTCTCCGGTGCGGGCAGGAACGCCGCCACCGTGGGGATGATCATGGCGATGGACTGTGCAAAGATGATGGGCAGCACGCCGGACATATTCACCTTCATGGGAAGGGTAGATGCCTGGCCGCCGTACATCTTGCGGCCCACCTGGCGCTTGGCGTACTGCACCGGGATGCGGCGCTCGGCGCCGTTGACCCAAGTGATCAGCACGATCAGTGCCAGGATGCCGATGACCACCAGCAGTGCGTGCCACCACTGCATCGCCCCGGACTTCAGGGAAATACTCATGGAGGACACCATGCTGGGCACGCGGGACAGGATGCCCGCGAACAGGATGATGGAGATACCGTTGCCGATACCGAATTCCGTGACCTGCTCGCCCATCCACATCACGAAGGAGGAACCGGCAATGAAGGAGATGATGATGACCAGCGCCGCCCACACACCGGTGTTGGTAAGGATGCTGGCGTTCTTCATCAGGGCGTAGTAGCCCCAGCCCTGCAGGATGGCGATGGCCACCGTGGCGTAACGGGTAATGGACTGGATCTTCTTCTTGCCCTCCTCACCGCCCTCACGGGCCAGACGCTCCAGGGGAGGAATGGCAATGGTGAGGAGCTGGATGATGATGGAGCTGTTGATATAGGGCTGCACGCCCAGTGCGAACACCGTGGCGCTGGCGAAAGCACCGCCGGACATCACGTCGTACAGGCCCAGCACCGTGGTGCTCATCTGGGACAGATAATCGCCCAGCAGCTTTGTGTCCACATAGGGCACGGGGATCGCGTTGCCGATGCGGAAGATCAGCAGGATCAGGGCGGTGAAGACGATCTTCTTACGAAGCTCGGGGATCGCCCACGCTTTTTTGATCGTCTGGATCACTTAGATCACCTCTGCCTTTCCGCCGGCTGCCTCGATCGCTTCCTTGGCAGCCTGGGAAAAAGCAGCGGCCTGCACGGTCACCTTCTTGGTAACCTTGCCGTTACCCAGGACCTTGACGCCGTACTCGCACTTGCTCAGGATACCCTTTGCAAGCAGGGCTTCCGCGGTGACGATCTCGCCGTCCTCAAACTTGTTGAGGGCGCTCAGGTTGATGATCTCCAGGGGCTTGGCAAAAATGTTGTTGAAACCGCGCTTGGGGATGCGGCGTGCCAGAGGCATCTGGCCGCCCTCAAAGCCGATGCGGGTACCGCCGCCGCTGCGGGCCTTCTGGCCCTTGTGACCGCGGCCTGCGGTCTTGCCGTTGCCGGAGCCGTGACCACGGCCCTTGCGGTAGGCTTCCTTAACGGAGCCGGCTGCGGGAGACAGTTCGTTCAGTTTCATTCTCTCGCACCTCCTTATTCTTCAGTGACCTTCAGCAGGTAGCCGATCTTGGCGACCTTGCCGCGGGTCTGGGCGTTGTCGGGCTGTACGGTGGTATCACCGATCTTACGCAGGCCCAGGGAGTTGGCAGTGGCGATGTGCTTTTCCAGTCTGCCGTTGAGGCTCTTTACGAGCTGGATCTTCAGATTAGCCATATTCTGTCCTCCTTAACCCACGATCTCGTCCACGCTCTTGCCGCGGGTACGGGCGACTTCCTCGGGGGTACGCAGGGACTTCAGACCCTCGAAGGTAGCGGCCACCACGTTCACAGCGGTGTTGGAGCGCAGGCACTTGGTACGGATATCCTTGATACCCGCGGCCTCCATGATGATACGCACGGGGCCGCCGGCGATCACGCCGGTACCGGGGGCGGCGGGCTTCATCAGCACGCGGCCTGCACCGGCCTCGCCGATGATCTCGTGGGGGATGGTGCTGCCGGACAGGGACACGTTGATCATGTTCTTCTTAGCGTCCTCGATGCCCTTGCGGATCGCCTCGGGCACCTCGGCGGCCTTGCCCAGGCCGTAGCCAACCTTGCCCTTGCCGTCGCCGACCACCATCAGGGCGGAGAACTTCATGACACGACCACCCTTAACGGTCTTGGAAACGCGGTTGGTAGCGACTACTTTTTCAATGTACTCGCTCTGCTCTCTTTCAAATCTAGCCATTGATAAGTCCTCCTTCCTTAGAATTCCAGGCCGCCCTCGCGGGCGCCTTCAGCCAGCTCGGCCACACGGCCGTGGTACAGGTAGCCGCCGCGATCGAACACGACGGTATCGATGCCCTTAGCCTTGCAGCGCTCGGCAACCAGCTTGCCCACAGCGCGGGCCGCGGTCTTGTTGCCGCCGTTGCCCTCGATCTCCTTGTCCAGAGAGGAGGCGGAGACGAGCGTGTTTCCGGCCACATCGTCGATGACCTGGGCGTAGATGTTCTTCTCGCTGCGGAATACGTTCAGACGGGGACGCTCGGGAGTGCCGGACAGCTTGGCGCGGACTCTCTTATGGCGCTTCAGACGCTGCGCGTTGGTATCGGGTCTTTTAATCATATCGGCACACCTCCTTACTTCTTAGCGCCGGTCTTACCGACCTTGCGGCGGATGACTTCGTCAACATACTTGATGCCCTTGCCCTTATACGGCTCGGGAGGACGCTTCTCGCGGACTTCCGCCGCGAACTGGCCGACCTTCTGCTTGTCGGGGCCGGACACAACGACCTTGTTGGGGGCGGGCACGTCGATGGTGATACCGTCGATCTCCGCCATCTTCACGGGATGGGAGTAACCGAGGTTCATGACCAGCTCGTTTCCCTCCTTGGCGGCACGATAGCCGACACCGTTGATCTCCAGCTCCTTCTTGAAGCCTTCGCTGACGCCGACGACCATGTTGTGCAGCAGCGCACGGGTCATGCCGTGCAGCGCGCAGTGCAGCTTGTCGTCGGAGGGGCGCTTGACGTGGATGGTGTTGCCGTCCTGCTCCAGGATCATCTCCGGACGCAGGGCCTGGGTCAGGGTGCCCTTGGGACCCTTGACGGTAACAACGTTATTCTCCGCGATGGTGACTTCCACACCGGCGGGGACGGTAATGGGCATTCTACCAATTCTCGACATTGTTCAAATACCTCCTTACCATACGAACGCAAGGACTTCGCCGCCGACGT
>ERZ808246.357-NODE-357-length-39479-cov-7.481357_pt1 | contig 39479 bp, 30 predicted proteins | sample MGYA00521083_ERZ808246 | MGnify/ENA primary metagenome ERZ808246 (study PRJEB31516, sample SAMN03275577) | gut metagenome | biome: mammalia-associated habitat; material: feces | host: Papio cynocephalus | place: Kenya | collected 2012-07-07 ...
GTCTGCTGCGTTGGATGTCTTGATGAAATCCTCACAACCATCAGGTTGCTGCGGTTTCCTCTTTACCATCCGCCTTGCATCCCATCCTTTTATGCATCCCCTTTCTTTAAGCCACTTGTTAAAGATTCAAAAAGCTCTATTCGAAAATAATTCTAAATATAGGAAATTATTCATAATGGATTATTAAATGGTTACGTCTAAACAAATTATATTGTCTTTGAGTCTTGTGTTCTGCGGATTCCTTTCTGTCTTTGCCCAGGAGAAACCCTCTTCTGTTTCTGATGTTCTGGCATCATTGCCTTCGGACGGCTGCGTGTGCGCTGACTATGATCTGACGGTTTACGCGCCAAGGAACGCTAAGATAAGCTATGTGGGGAAACTCTGGTGGCAAGGCGGACTGTTCCGTGTTGAGGGCGACGGGTATTCAATTTTCTGCAACGGTGAACACATCTGGACGGTTGACTCCGCTGCCGGCGAGATTGTCCGGGAAGAAGTTGTTTCTGTTGATGAACTCATTCCATCGGCGGGTTCCGGAGAGTCGGAAATGAATGTAAGCTGGAGTCCCGACGGCAAACGCATGACGAAAATCTCCCTCACAATGAAAAACGGGACAGCCGTTTCAATTGCTGTCCCGTCAATGACATTCGTGGAGTCAAAGTCCTCCGATTTTTTCTCCTATAACGAGAGTTCCATTCCTGAAGGGTTCGTATTCACTCAATTGGACTGAACTCGTCGAAAGGGGCTTTATAGGCGCGTTTATTCGTCTTTCACGCAGCGGACAGATGCTCCGTATGAGGATTTGTCGTGCACTTCCGCCCCCACATCCTGTGACTTTTCATGAATTACGCGGCACCATGCCTGACTGTCATCTTCTTCGTATGAATCCGCTGTCCAGAAAACGGCATATTCCTTAACTCCGCTGAATTGTCCCGTGCCAAGATTTGCCCATCCTGTAGGGAGGACGCTGAGTCCGGACTTGTTGCTGATGGACATCCCTTTCCAGTAGGTCCAGAGCGTCGTCCTGTCGTAATTGAACGTCGCGTCAAACATAAGCTGAGGAGCTATTCCGGCAATTGTCCCGTGAACTTCGGCATCTGTGTCTCCGAGACTCTTGCCGAGGTTCACCCAATCCTCGTCCGTTGTCAGCCTGTAACCGGAAGGACAGGCGGTCTTCGCGTCCTCCCAGTTCATATAGCTTCCGAAAACGTCGAGCATCGCCGGGGAACTCATGTAGGGAAGCCCCTTTTCGGAACTTGCGACATTTCTCATCAGCCATGTCGCGTCACCGTTTTTCTTGGCGTAATACTTAATCCCGCCGTCTTCAAAGCTCTCGTCGAAGCTCTGAAGCAGCCCGTTAATTGAGCCTCCAGTCATGCCGCCTCGGACGATTGTAATGCTCTGCGTGCCCGTGGAGGAGCTGTAGTAGCCGTCAGCAAATGCCGAGGCGCTTACACTCACCGTCCGCAGCGTGTCTTCCTTGAAATAGTTCTTGTCGCAGAACGTGTATTCAAGGCTCATCACCTCTTCCTCAAGGGTGTCCTTGATTGTCCTGTAGCCTTCGGAAATTGTGATTGAGTAGCCTACCTTTCCCCCGTCCGGATGAGTCACTCCGTTCAGCATGAGCGTTATCTTGTCCTGCGGGTTCACGAATGACGGCACTTCCTTGAACTTCAGAGTCCCGCTGAGCGACGGCAGCGTTGTCTCCTCGCTGTCCTTCTTGCAGGAAAACGCTGTCACCAAAGCCAGTGCGGTGAGTGCGGCAGTTATGATTCTTGACTTGTGCATTCTTTCTTGTTAAATCGTTTCTTTTTTTTTGGGGGGGGGGGACAGAGGCTTAGAACTCCACCTTAGGAGCGGCCTGAGCCCCTTCCTGTGCCTCGAAATACCCTTTTGCCTTGAACCCGAACATGGAAGCTATGATGTTTCTCGGGAAAACGCGGATGGATGTGTTGTATTCCTGCGCCACCTGGTTGTAGGCCTTTCTCTCGACTGCAATCCTGTTTTCAGTACCCTCAAGCTGTGCCTGAAGATCGCGGAAATTCTCGCTCGCCTTAAGGTCCGGATAGGCCTCGCCGATTGCCATGAGCCTTCCGAGAGCAGCTCCGAGTTCGCCCTGCGCCTTCTGGAACTCCGCAATCTTCTCTTCCGAGAGGTCTTCCGCGTTGACAGTCACCTGCGTGGCCTTTGCGCGCGCCTCAATCACGCCCTCAAGCGTTTCAGACTCATGCGCGGCATATCCCTTTACCGTCGCCACAAGGTTGGGAATCAGATCCGCCCTGCGCTGATAGACATTTTCCACCTGCGACCAGGCTGTCTTCACGCCTTCGTCTTTCTTCACGAGAGAATTATAGGCACCGATGCCCCACACGACGATGACGGCCAGCACGATGAGCACAATGGCAGTCACTGACAATTTCTTCTTTTCCATAATATCCTTTTATATAAAGTTATCGACTTTGCAACTCACAAAGATGCACATTTTTTCTCGAAGTTTCGCTAAATTTGCCGCAAAATACGGAAATATATGACTAAATACACCATATTGTCAAAGGCTATATGCCTGACGGCGGCCATCGTGCTTCTCAATTCCTGTGCCGCCCGTTACGGATATGTGCAGATTACGGGATATGCACAGGGCGGGACCTACAGCGTGAAGGCGGATCTCGGCGGGACGGGGAAAACGCCGGAATATGTGAAGGCGAGGATTGACTCGATACTTTCCGCTGTGGACAATTCCGTTTCCGGATATAACAAATCTTCGCTCCTGAGCCGTTTCAATGCCGGGGAGAATGTCATGAAGGACAGCGTATTCACGGAACTCTGCGAACTCGGCGACCGCTATGCGACCATGACGGACGATGCCGTGAACGTGTGGGCGGCTCCGCTTTTCGACATCTGGGGCTTCGGATTCACCCGCGACTCTCTTCCGTCTCCGGAGCTCATCGCCGAAGCCAAGGCTCGTTGCGAATCTCGCACGAAGGTGAATTTCAATGCAATAGCCCAGGGGTACAGCAGTGACATCGTCGCTGACTATCTCAGGAAGATTGGCGTGAAGAACATGCTCGTCGACATCGGCGGAGAAATGTACGGGCAGGGCGTGAACCAGAGCGGAAAGAGCTGGACGATTGGAATTGACAGCCCGGTTGACGGCAACTATGAGCCCGGAGCCTCGATTCAGGGCATCTATGCCCTCCCGACGACTCCCTGCGGCATCGTGACTTCCGGCAACTACCGCAAGTTCTATGTGAAGGACGGACGCAAATATGCCCACACCATAGACCCGCGCACCGGACTTCCCGTCACGCACAACCTCCTGAGCGCCACGGTGATTTCCTCCGACCCGTCCTCGACCCGCAACGCCACCGACGCCGACGCCTTCGCGACATATTGTATGGTCATAGGTCTCGAACAGGCGCAGAAGTTCATCCTCTCCAACCCACACCTCGAAGCCGTCCTCATCTACGACGAAAACGGTCAGATGAAGACCTGGCGTTCCGACCGTTAGATTACATCACTTTACCGAGGCGGGGAAGTCATCTGTCTTTCTTTCAAGTAGTTTCATATAAAAATTCACATTTTTAGACAAATGCTGAATTTTTCGACAAAATTGAGTGCTACATCCCGGCAATGATTTCGAGGCTCTGGCGCAGGGTGTCGGCGAGGAACTCCGTGGCGCGGAGCATGAGGGACGGACAGATGTCGAGGGCGGAGAGGAGGGCGGCCAGGAGGGCCGCGGGGATAAGGATGCCGGTCAGCGGGAGGGAAATAAGGTTCGTGAGGATGAAATATTGGGGGAAAGTCCTGAAATAGTGCCATGCGGCGGGACCTGTGGTGATTTGACAGGCTGTCGACAATGCGGCGCTGTTCCAAATCCATCTGGCAGGTGAATGCTTCAGGCCGGTCTGCGGGAAAATGCCTTGAAGAGGCGTGTAGATGTAGGCGATGCCGGCGATGGCGAGGTAGGAAAGCTGGAAACTGACAGAACGGACGGCGCCGGCATCGAGGCAGACCTGAATCACGAACGCTCCGCAGAGCGTGTCACGTAGAGTGGCGGAACGACCGAATATGACCGAGAGTTCTCTTAAAAGAATGAACAGGAATGCGCGGCTGATGGACGGGGCAGCACCGACCATTATGCAGTAGGCTCCGGTGGCTGCGATGGTCAGCGTCGAGCGTGCCTTTACGGCGGCAGGGGAGTTCCCGAGGACAGCAAACGCCTTGACCACGATGCCGTAGATGATGCCGAGATGCAGTCCTGAGAGCGCAAGGATGTGCGAGGCTCCGCTGTCCCTGAAGGCATTGGTCGTGTGCGCTGACAGGTCGGAGCGGTCTCCCGTGAGGAGTGCCTTGAGCAGCGCGTTGTTTTCCCGGTCGCGCAGTGGGAGTCTGTCAATGAGAGACTGAAAGCTTCTGCAAGTTGCATGTAGCCAATCGGATATATCCCCGAAGACAAAGGATGCACCGTCTCCGCTCAGCGACGTCGCCTCACAACGGAATACGCAGGTTGACGCACACAGTGCTATCGTTGCAAAAAGAAGTGGCGACGGCATGTTCTCGGCTCCATATTTCCGGATCGTCAGCATATTCCCGAAAATCATCAGCGAAAGAAGGGAAAATATTGCGGAAGGCAGGAGTGCGTCGGTTCGCAAAGAGTGCGGAAACGTCGTCGCGATGACTGCCCCGGCGAGAAATGGGAGCGCGAAGACTTCAATTCTGTGGACTTTGGGCGTGTTCATATATTCATCAATAACACATCGACCCGAATAAAGGCGAAGCGGCGTCTTTACTCGAATGCATAATTCCCAAGTCGCTGCGAATTTACGAATAAAAGTGCTAACTTTGTCGGGTTGTTTCGATTTTATACGAAATGACCTTGAAAACGCTTAAAACAATTTAGAATAAATCGACATGATTATTTTAGTGCTCAACTGCGGCAGCTCGTCTCTGAAGTATCAGCTGCTGGACATGAAGAACGACGACGCCTACGACCTTCTCGCGAAGGGACTCGTCGAGCGTATCGGCCTTGAGGTCGGGTGTCTCAAGCATCAGGCCGCCGGAAAGGAGAAGCTTGTGCGTGAAATGCCTATTCAGGACCACACTGTCGGCATTCAGGCTGTGCTCAACGCCCTGCTTGACAAGGAATACGGATGTCTCGACTCTCTCGACGACATAGAGGCTGTGGGACACCGCGTGGTGCACGGCGGCGAGGAGTTCTTCTGCAGCGCCCTTGTGACGGACAAGGTGGTTTCTCAGATTCGCAAGTGCTGCGAGATTGCCCCTCTCCACAATCCTGCGAACCTTCTCGGCGTCGACGCCGTGACCAAGGCGCTTCCGTCAGTTCCGCAGGTTGCCGTGTTCGACACCGCATTTCATCAGACTATGCCGGACTATGCATATATGTATGCGCTCCCTTATGAGTATTATGAGAAATACCGTATCCGCCGCTACGGATTCCACGGCACGAGCCACAAGTACGTGAGCGCAAAGGGCGCGGCTTTCGCGGGGCTTGACCTCGGAAACAGCCGCATCATCACCTGCCACCTCGGTAACGGAAGCTCTGTCACGGCTGTTCAGAACGGCAAGTCGATCGACACCTCAATGGGCTTCACGCCGCTGGAGGGCATGATTATGGGAACCCGCTGCGGAAACATCGACCCGGACATCGTGACCTATCTTATGGACAAGGAGGGGTTCACCCCTTCCGAAATGAGCAAGGTTCTCAACAAAAAATCAGGCTTTCAGGGGCTTTCCGGCATCTCTTCCGACGCCCGTGACCTCAATGAGGCGGCAAACTCCGGCGACCACAGGGCAAAGCTTACGCTTAAGAAGCTTACCTACGACATCACGAAGCTCATCGGAGCCTACACCGCTGCAATGAACGGGGTTGACCTTATCGTCTTCACCGGCGGAATCGGCGAGAACAATGCCCGCCTGCGCCGCCGCGTGTGCGAGAACCTGACCTATCTCGGACTGAAGTTCGACTATGATGCGAATGCGGGCGAGAAGGCTGACGAGATGTTGATTTCGCTTCCGGACTCAAAGGTGAAGGTTGCTGTCATCGCCACTAACGAGGAACTGATGATTGCGCGTGACACGATGAATATAGTATTGGCACAGGAATAAAAAGAGGATTGCAGCGTTGCACTCAACTTTTTTAATCCCCACAACCAAGAGAGTTGCTCCGGTTAAAAAGATTTCGCAAGCCTTGCACTCCATATTTTGGTTGAAAATTTTTAAAGAGTTTTAATTTTTTTATTGAATATGTTTACAAAATTTGAAGACATTTTCGCCTGCCTTGCGTCACGCGGAGCGAAGAAAAGGATGATTGTGGCGTGGGGAGTTGACGAGCACACTATTGCCGCCGCTTCAAAGGCAGTGGATCTCGGGCTCATCGATGCGACTCTCGTCGGTGACGAGGCTCTCATTAAGGCTGTCTGCGAAAAGGACGGCATTGATGTGACCAAATTCACGATTGAGCACAACCCTGTCGAGGCAAAGGCCATCGCACAGGCTGTCACGATGATAAACGAGGGCAGGGGCGATTTCCTCATGAAAGGTCTCTGCTCGACGGACAAGTACCTCCGTGCCATCCTTAACAAGGAGACCGGCATCCTTCCTCCTAAGGCCGTGCTCAGTCATGTTGCGGTGCTCGAAAACCCTAACTATCCGAAGCTCATCTTCCTCAGCGACATGGCAGTCATTCCGGCTCCGGATCTCAAGCAGAAGAAAGCCGAACTCAACTATCTCGTGAACGCCGCTCACTCCATGGGCATCGAGACCCCGAAGGTGGCAATCATCGCCGCAACAGAGCAGATGCTCGAAGGCATGCCTGCCTGCGTTGAGGCTGCTGTTCTTGCAAAGAAGGTGGAGCGAGGAGAAATCAAGGGATGCGTCGCCGACGGCCCGCTTGCGCTTGACGTTGCAATAGACATGGAGTCCGTTCAGATCAAAGGTCTCAAGAGCCCGGTTGCCGGTGATGCCGACTGCCTCCTCTTCCCGAACATCGAGTCTGCCAATGTCTTCTACAAGACCAACTCCAAGCTCGCTACAGGCGTGAAGCAGGCTGGAATGGCCGTCGGAGCAAAGGTTCCGTGCGTGCTCTCAAGCCGGGGCGACAGCATCGACACTAAGCTTAACAGCATCGCGATTGCGGCAATGGCCTGCAAGTAGTCATTATGCCGCACATGGCATCCGTTGCAACGATTTATGAACGGTAACTATCCGTCAAAACTGCTGGAAAACGCAGTCGAAGCAATTGGCACTCTTCCGGGAATCGGCCGGAGGAGTGCCCTTCGTCTTGCGATGTACCTGCTCAAGCAGCCGCAGGAAAATGTCCACCACTTCACGGAGGCGATTGCCTCGCTGCGTGACAACGTGAAGTATTGCCGCGAGTGCATGATGATTTCGGACACCGATGTCTGCGCCGTCTGCTCGGACAAGACCCGCGACCGCAGCACCATCTGCGTAGTCCAGTCGGTCCGTGACGTGATGAGCATAGAGGCGACGGGACAGTACCACGGTCTCTATCATGTCCTCGGCGGCGTGATTTCGCCTATCAACGGCGTCGGCCCGTCCGACCTGACAATCCGCGAACTTGTGGAGAGGGTCTCAAAATATAATCCAGGCTCTCTCGAACTCATCCTCGCCCTGAGCGGCGACGTCGAAGGCGAGACGACCTCGTTCTACATCTACCGTCAGATTTCCCGATACGACGTGAAGGTCACCTCCCTCGCCCGCGGCCTCGGCTTCGGCGACGACCTCGAATACGCCGACGAACTCACCCTCGGCCGCTCCATCACCGGCCGCCAGCCGTTTCATCCGTAGGCTTCCGTTATGGGGAAATCTTGCTGAAAACCACTGTCTGTGCGAAATAAAATTTTAGAGTGTATGCTTATGGAAAGCAGCATTTCCGGCATAGTCCCGGAAGATATGCCCTTGATTTCCGGCTCCTTTACAGACCGCTCCCTGATTGCCGAACACGGGATGTATGTCCTCGTGAAGGCTAAGCGTCTGGGCAAGTGGTTCAAGCTGAAGGCTCTTTCGGGGCAGTTTGCTTCTGATGGCCTTCATCGGGAACTTCTGAAGAAGGAGTTTGAACTCGGTTTCCCTCTGGAGCACCCGAATGTCGTGCGGACATACGACTTTGTGCATGACTTGGAACTTGGTGACTGCATAGTTCAGGAATATGTGCAGGGCGTGCGTCTTGACGAGTGGCTGCCGACCGCCTCAAAGAAGGCCCGGTGCAGGGCTGTGGGGCAGATTCTGGATGCCATGGCATATTTCCATTCGCAGGGTGTGGTTCACCGCGACCTCAAGCCATCGAACATTCTGGTTACCGACAACGGCTCTGATGTCAAGATTATCGACTTCGGGCTTTCTGACGCTGACCGCTATGCAATTCTGAAACAGCCTGCCGGAACGGAGGGGTTCTCAGCCCCGGAGCAGTTGGGGAATGCCAGCGATGCCGGGAAGGGCGATTCGGGTACGGCGAATCCCTCACCGGCGGGAAGTTACACTGACGTTCGTGCCGACATATATTCCTTCGGCCGCATCCTTCCGTTGTTTCGCCTGGGAGGAGTGTATTCCCGCATAGCCCGCAAGGCTTCAGCCTCCGACCCGAAGAAAAGATATGCGAATGTTGAGGAAATCCGTTCCGAAATCCGCCGGGCGCATATTCCAGCCGTTGCCTGCGGCTCCGTCCTGTTCCTGCTGCTCATCGCAGGCGGAGTCTTTGCCGTCGTTTCCTATCAGCGTAAAGTGATGGCGCTTAATGAGAAAGTCTCGATGTTCAAGGCGGAGGTCGATAGTCTCGAACTAGTGAAATCCAAGTTGGTCGAGGCGAATGCGGCTCTGACAGAAGCCAACGATTCTTTTTTACAGATGAAATCCCGGCAACAGCTTTTAGATAATATTCTCGGGGAAGCTTCGGCTAAGGTTCAACGATACTATGAAAAGATGTTGGAAAGTGTTCGGCAATGTAAGACTCACGAAGAATTTTTTGCTTGTGTTGATTGCTACCAAAAGGCTAATGGCACTCCTAACGAAATGTGGCAATCTCTTTTGAGGTCATATTCTACGAAATATTCATTGGACTTGTCCGAAGAAACTTTGTTGTCTCATAAAATAGGGTACGAAATGAATCAATGGTCTTATAAGTGGAGCGAGGCTGTGGTAAAAATACCTTCAGATAGATGACAATGTGGTAATCCCGCCTTTCCCGCCGCAGAGATAGGTCAGCCCGGTTCTGCCCCTGTGGCTCAGCCCGCTCAGAAGCAGAGGCTCCCCGAGCACGAACAGCATCACCGAACCCGTGTCTCCGACATCAAGATGCGAGTTGACTGACTCCACAACCTCGAACCGGCCGCCGCCGAGATGCCTAAGCCGCACCCTCCTGTCCGGCTTCCATTCCACCTCCACGACATCACCCTCCGCCAGCCGCGCCGCCTCGATGACGCCCTCTGAAACGACTGCGGAGTTCTGCTCCTGCTCGAACTTCCTTTCGGCCAGATAGTTGTCCCAACTTTTGAATCCGGCGAAACGAGCAAGAGTCTCAAGCGTCGAGAACCGTATGTTCTTCACTCCGTCCAGATATCCCCAAGTCCTCTTCAACGTAGTCGGACTGATATATTCCCGTATCCTTTCCCATACGGCTCCGCTGAGAAAATCGAAATCCGCCGGCGTGTGCATCACCCGTCCGACCGACTCCTCGATTCTTTTCCGCAGCTCTACAATTTCCAAAGATTCGTTGTTCATGGCATATTCTCCCGATGTTTGTCCTCTCTCCATGAGAACCTCTGCAAAATTATCCTCTATCCGCATAATTTCCAAATTATGGACTAACAAGGACTGCTGAATGCTTTCGCGGATGTGGACTATTTCGGAACTTTGCAGCTGGAAATGAGATGACAGCAGTTCCAAAATTTTTGAAATTCATTGACTTTGTTGGATATAATGTTGAAAATTCTTTATATCTTTGTGCGCTTCGCAGTCAGAAATGTTTGCGGAGCAAAGACATAGAGCGTTTCAACGTTTCCGCCTTCTTATCAAACTTAGACACTTTGATTCCTTATCGGCGGACAGTGACAACGCTTGTGTCCATAGGTATTGGTATATGGTCTCATACCCGATATCAGGACACGAGCATTGTTGCTTGTTCATAAGGAAGGTAGTCTAAGACCTGATAAGAGGACAAGAACAACGATGTTCGTGTCCTTTTTTATTTTAATAACTACAACTATAACTATTATGGGACTTAGTAACCTGCTGAAGAAAATCGGGGATAATTTTAAGGCGGCTGACTTTGAGATTAAACCTCAGATGAAAATCAAGACTTTGTGCAAGAATTTCAATGAAAATTTCGGTCTCTCACTCCGCGTCTATAAGGGGCAGACAATTGCCGACGGTGATTTGACGCTTGCACAATTGAATAAGTTGTCTAAAAAGACAGAACTGAACTCAAAGGCAGGGTCGCTGAAGATAAGGGCCAGCATGAGGGTCGGAGACGCCGAGAAAATTTTTAAGGAGCATTTTGGCGTGAATGTACAGATTGCGGATTATGACAACAAGAAGTTGTGTGATAATAGCCTGACAATTGGCGAGGCCTCTCGAAAGAATTAACCTTTAAAAACAATATAATATCATGGCAAAGAAATCAGCTATTTGTGGTGAGTATGTCATCACTGTAAAGGAGGACGGTGCGATTGAAGTGCACCGCATTTATGGCAATGTAAAGGGTGCACTGCGTGAAATTGCGGAAGAACAGGGATTTGAATACGATTCTCAGTGGACGACTCAGCAGTTCGGCGCCAAAATCGTAAAGGAATATGGTGATGGCAAGATGGCTAATGTTGGAAATTATGTCGTAACTAAAGACGATAAGAATCATATAGAGGTTTTCCGTACATACGATAACACAAAGGAGGCTCTGCGTGAGATTTCCGCTAAAACCGGCTTCAAATATGAGGCTTCATGGACCACCAGACAATTTGGAAACAAACTGGTGGATTTTGTAAATGGAAAATAGTTCCCGAACCATGGAAACCAAAGTAAAAGTTTACGGCAAGGCGCAGAACCGTACTGCATTGGGAATAATGCACGCCTATATGGCCTTGAATCCCAATACGACGCTTGATATACTGAAACGGGCATTCCCGGACAGTCTTAATCCGGATTCTGGAGTCAAGTCTAATTTCAAGACACTGGAAGAGATAAAGTCTCAGATGGACAATATCAACTGGAACGGATATTTCATGGACGAGGACTGTCTCTTGACGATGTCTGACGGACAGAAAGTTGCCGTGGTCTCAATGTGGACGAAGCCAAGTTATGAAAGGCTTGTAGCTCACGCCGGACAATACGGAATAGAAGTCGCCAAGATGGATGCGGCAGACAAGGGCTTTGGAAAGAAGGGCGGGTACTCGTTGGAGTTTCTCAAAGCAGAAGCGCCCGAGAGTGCAACTATGAAACCAAAACTGCAGACAAAGAAGTCCAAATCTTGGATGTGGATTTTAGCCGTACTTCTCATAATAGTTTTGCTGCTGTCGTTTCTCTTGATGGGGCGAAAAAAGGAACCGAAAGTTGTGACTGTAATTCAGCGCGACACGGTGACTGTACTCCAGAAAGACACTGTCACTGTCGTGAAGGTGGATACTGTCTATGTTCAGCAGGTTGAAGAGATCGCGAAGAATTTCAATGCGGCTCAATTCAAGGCCGGTTCGTATGAACTTAATGACAATGCAAAGTTTGCATTGCACGATTTGGCAAATGTCATGATCAAGAATCCACAGCTGAAACTTCTCATAAAAGGGCATACTTCCGATGAGGGCAGTGCGGAATACAATCAGAAACTCTCGGAGAATCGTGCTAAGGCGGCAGTAGATTTCCTTGTTTCTCAGGGTGTTGATGCTTCGAGGCTAACATATGAGGGGAAAGGAAGCAGTGAACCTCTTGACAAGGATAATCGGGAAATCAACCGCAGAACGGAATTCATAATTGTAGAATAAACTAATCAAAAGAAATCATGGCAGAATTAAAGATTGACGGCCGTATGAAGGTAAAGACTCTCAAGGCCAACTTCAAGAAAAATTTCGGCAGTTCATTGCGAGTTTACAAGAGTGTAAGCTGCAAGGGAGCGCAGGCAGATGACGATGCAACACTTGCAAGCCTCCGTGCGGAAGGCGCAAAGGGAGGTGAACTCACTGTCGGTGGGAACAAGACCGTCGGCAAGTTTGAGGACGAGTTTGCTGCGGCCTGGGGTATAGGTGTTCAGGTGGCAAATGCCAGCGACACCAAACTTGCTGACAATAAAATCACTCTTGTCGCCGCAGGAAAATAATTCATATTGTGATGAGGACGGAGGTTCCGCCAGAAGCCTCCGACCTTCTTAATTTAACCAACCCAAGCGGATTGAAATATGCCTATAACGAAAAAGACCTCTGCAAAACCGACAGCAAAGAAAACAACCGCGACAAAACCGGCAGCAAAGAAAACAGCCGCGACAAAGTCGGTTGTGAAGAAAACATCAAAGGCAAGCGTAAAACCGAAGACAGCCTCCTCGACTAAATCTGTTTCAAGACCAGTTGCTAAACCTGCATTGGAACTTTCTGTGAGTGGGAACAAGAAGATAGGCACTCTTCAGAAAGAGTTCAACAAGAAATTTCCTTATCTCAGACTCGGTCTGTATTACAGTTATATGCGTAAAGAAGCAACAAAGACTCAACTGCCGGAAGATAAGACAATCGCATCAGTAAGACGCGCCGATTCAGGAGGCAATATCAGTATATCCGGCAATAGGAAGATAAAATCCTTGGAGAAAGAGTTTGATACAGTATTCGGAGTATATGCGCAGGTATGTTATACAGATGCGGATGGGCATCGGTACTACACGTCCGGCTCGACTGATGACAAGACATTGTCCGCCTTTAATGCAGAATGTGAGAAAAATGGATGTAAAAAAGGTATGTACCGTTAATTGTAGTAACCGGGAGAGGTTGTCTGAAGTCCAGCGGATATTGCGGCTTATACAGAACTCTGGAGATGAGTTTTCGTCATACGCCCTCAATAAGAATGCTATTTCATTCATATTCCAAACGATTCCGGACAGTTATTCCTACAGCAGCATCCTTGTGAAGCTGACGGTTATCGACAGTCTGTATTCCACGCAGATGGGGCGGCGCTATTATGGACTTGATGAACTTGCCGGGACTTTGGCTGCCATTCATTCCGGCAAAAGTCTTGATACATTGTTTCAGGATCTTGCCGACGGAACAGTAAAACAGGATGACTCACGGTTCTCTGTAAATGGAAAGAATCTTTTTGCGGAGAACTACGGTATCGGAAAAGACGGTAATGACAAAGGCAAGGCAGTCTCGCTGATCAGCAAATACGCCTATTTCGAGACTAATGGAAACTTTCCGATATTCGATTCCATCGCAAGGGAGATGTATCCGAGAATCTGGAGATACTGCGGTTTCCCGAAGAATGAGATTGTTTCTCGGAATTGCTTGTCTTCCAATATTGATGCGTTCATCGTTGCCATGAACCTGTTGAGGAATAGGTTTGAGGTCGAATCGCTTTCTTACGATGATGTGGACCGCCTTCTTTGGACTACAGGCAAGATAATCCGCGGCAACCTGTCACTTGTCCTTACTATGGAAGAATATCTGACTCTGAAGGACATGAACATGCTCAAAGACGGTTCATTTAACCTTGAGGCCGCAGATCTGAACAGACTTGCATTTCTGAATGACAAGCCATTGTTGAAGGCGTTTTTCCAGCTGGCAAAAAGTTTAACTGATAACCAATTTGATTGAAATGAGCGTTGAATATTACAAGAAATTGCTTATTGACCTTAGGGCAAGGCTTGCAAAAGAAAGGGAAGCCAAGAAAAAGGACAATGAACGTTATGCGGGCTATATAAAGAGCGCGTCTTCTCCATCCTCCAAGGCTTCGTATCGTAAGTCGAAGATTGACCGTGCAGCTTCGCATGACAGGCAGATAGAGTCCATTAAAAGACAAATAGATACGGCGAAGGCAAATTTGGCAAGAGAGAGGGCGCGAAAATGAGCACGGTTCCTAAATGGCTTTTGATTATTGGCGGGGCGATTCTGATTATATCTGCCGTGGTGCATCTGATAGCCAGTTTCTTTACTAAAGACATTCCTAATGTCCTGAAAGGAAAGCAGTCTTGCTTGGACAGTCTGATTTATATGATAGGTGGTTTAATCGCTGTAGCCGCACTGGTGTGCTATGCAGTGTGTGAATTGTTTGGTATATGAAAATTCCTGGGTTGTCATTCTCATGGAAGCGTGCGGTAGGCATCACGAGAATTAAGCAGAAGATAGCCAGAACTACCGGAATACCTACGACGAAACAAGGCTTGGAAAGAAAAATAGGCGGATTTATACTGAAGGCGATTAAAGGGATGTCGCAATAACTATATGACAAGAATAGAGAAATTCAGGAAGAATCTTGCGTGCGTCTTTGACGATAATTTGCACACAAAGGTGTGGCACAATATCGTTGATTGGACAATAATTGCATTGATTCTGGTAAGTTCCCTTGAGATATTTCTGTCAACATTCGAAGGAATCTCAGAACGCTTCGGAGGGGTCTTGAAGTTTATAGATATATTTACGACTGTCATATTCACGATAGAAGTTTCTTTGCGTATATGGGTTGCAGACTTGCTGAACCCGAAATATTCCGGATTCAAGGGGAGAATGCGATATTGTCTCAGTTTCTATGGGCTGATTGACTGCCTGTCAACCTATCCGTTTTATTTGAGTTTCTTCATGAAAATCCCGATTGCGGCGCTGAAGATACTTAGGGTGGCAAGACTTTTCCGAATATTCAGGTATATGAAGTCTTTCCGCATACTTGGGAAAGTAATAAAGGCCAAGAAACAGGAACTTTCAATCAGCCTTATGTTCCTGTGCATATTGACGGTGATATTATCATTCCTCCTTTATTATGCGGAACATGATGCGCAGCCGGAGCTTTGCGAGAATGGATGGCAGACTTTGATATGGGCATTTGCCAAGTATCTCGGAGACCCCGGAAAGATAGCGGATTTTCCTTTGGTGACATTCTGGGGACAGGTTATTGCTGCTGTGGTCGGTTTACTCGGAATTGCGATATTTGCCGTGCCTGCCGGTCTCATCGGTTCCGGATTTGTTGATGTCTTGGAGGATGAACGGAATGAGGATGCATTGGAACAGAACAAATTGAAGCTTCATGACGCATATGAACGAGTCCTTGATCGTTATACCGGCTTCCGGTTAATGCCTCAATTCCTTTCGCTTGTAGAAATTCAGGCAAGAATGCGTATGACGGAGGACGACATTTTGGAGGCGGTAGAGAGCAGCACTGACTTTCGGCTCATAAACATCGCATCAACAATACCCGTTGACAAGTTTCCTCAGGACAAATTGGCGGTGGAGACTTTCTGTGTCAACACCATATATGGTTGCATGATTGACCGTGGTTCATTGGTGACTATTGTTGCTCCCTCCAATGTCGCGGATCCTGTTATCGGGCATTTTACCTACTTCCTCGCAAAAATCGGCGGATTCAACTATGTCAGCCGTGAAATAGGGAGGGCTCACCCTTATTTTTCATTTTATTCTAATTCACATGAAATGGATAGAGGCGATTATCAGGCATTTCTTTCTGATGTAGAAAGACTTTCCGACAGGGAAGGAAGCTGGGTGATTGCTCTGCTTGCAGCGAGCGGCGCCAATGAGCCGGAATATCCGACTCAGGTTCATTTCGGTTATGGCGGAGCTAAAGGAGATGAAAGTTTTGACGCTCCAGATTTATTGGTGCATGATAAGGATAAGCTTGCGCGACTCTTGTCTGAAATAGAAGCGGCCTTGCTGGACGGATTTGATGTGAGTTGCGACAGGCAGCGGTATCATCGCTATGACAGCCAAGGACTTTTCTTGAGGTGTCTTAGGAATCATGAATATATAAATGGACTTGTTATGCGTCTTGCCTGGAGTCTTATATGTCATGACCCTCGCAGGGTTGCCGTATCAAAAGCAATCGCCGATGCCATAAAGAGTCGGATTGAACCGGAGAAAGAGAATCTGTCACTGGAGGAACTGAAAATGAAGGGACTTGGTGTCAGTGGTTATAAACATTAAAATGATATTGAATATGAAGAACAATCTTATAATGAAAAAACTGGCAGGAAGCGCCCAGAAGGTCGCTAGTACGGTTCAGAAGGCTGTTGAGGCTACAGGTTCCGCCATTTCTGATGCTTCGGAGGGGCTTGGAGCAAAGGTCGGCGAGTGGCAGGACGAGCGGACGCAGCGGGAACTGGCGAAGGCTGAAAAGAAGTCCCGCGAGGAAGAAATCCGCTCCGGACTTTATGTGGAGGACGGGAAGACAATCGTCTGTACTCTTGACGGAATATGCGGGTGGTTCGAAGGCTTGACTGGCAAGGTCTCCGGACCTTATTCCGAGGTCGTGAAGGCTCAGACACTTATTCTGTCCGCCATAAACTCGCCGGTAACGGTCCGGGTGCCTGTCGACAGGCTCATGAATATGCTGAGCCGGGCTCTTGAGGCATCGGCAGATGATGTGCTGAAGGCGGATGTGAAGGATGCTTTCGCCTCAATGTTCCGGAACCTCTTTTCTTTTCTTGGTCTTAAGGTAAACTGTCTGACGGACAGGAAAAATGGCGAGACCTGTGAGCTCGTCCGGCAGGCAGGGGAGGACCTGGCCGATTGCATAAGGGGCATCGCCGACGTGTTCGCGGCTGGGGGCAGCATGGTTGTCGAGGTCAGAAACCCTCTCGCGACGGCTCAGGCGCAGGCCGACTTTCTGAAGAAAGCCTTGTCGATGGCTAAGGACGGCTCTGACATCCGCAGGAAAACGGATGACTACAGGGATAATCTGCAGGATATGTTCAAGTTCTTCGACATTTATTCCGCCGCCATCGGCCCGTCGATTCTTTTTCACGGCCTGCTGTCAAAATACCGGAGAGTCCTCGTTGAGCTCCGCAAGGCTGAACTCATGGCTCCGATAAGGAAGAAATACAGTTCGATGGCCACAGAAAAGGCCATAAAGACCATAGGCAAGGCATTTGTGCCGGATTCAATAAAAGACCTTACAAATCCCGCAGGCTATGCCTTGAAAACGGCATTTCATGCGGCCTCTGGAATCGGGAACGTGATTTCCGAGTTTCAAGAAAGCCGTGCCAGCCTCGCGGAGACAGAACGGCAGCTTCAAGACCTTGACTGCAGCGTCCCGGAGGTCAATGCCGTGAAGAAAGAGCTCGAGGCCTACGATAAGACCCTGCAAGAGATTGAGAATAAGTACATCGCGTGATTGTTTGTAATTTCTACGGTCGTAAAATTTACGGATGTAAAATTTGTCAGTATTCCCATTCCCGAGAAATAGTGAAAAGAAATGGGGGCTACATATCCTCCAGCGACAGGCAGCGAATGACTTTGCGATAGCGGCTCAGACGTTTTTCCTTTCTTGAGAAAAATGCGACCTTCTCTTTCATGAGCGCCGCATTGTATTTCTCCGGATTCCTCTTTACTTCAATCAGTTCGACGCTTTTGTCGTCCGCGCTGACCGCAACGATGTCAATATCGCATTGCTGGTGATTTCCTTTGGTGTCGGTGTAGCCCTTGGAGTCCCACCAACGGCCTATTGCACGGTATTCCATGCTTTCAATCATTTTCGCTCTGAAATACCGCTCCAGTGTGTCTCCCGTATAGGTGTTGTAGTCGCTGTTCATCACTTCTTTAAGCAGAGGGAACTGTCCGATTTCAATCATCATTTCGTTCTTCTCGATGTAGCGGAACCAGAAGCGGAGGAATATGTCGCTGATTTCGAAGCGTACGGTCTGAGTTTTTTCCCCTGCCCATATCGGCCGCTTCTTCTCGATGAGATTGTAGGTCTCCTCAAGCTTGGTCAGCTGTCCGCCGATGCTTTTTGCTCCGAGGTATGACGCTATGTCCGCCTGGGTGTTGTCGCCTTCCGCGATGGCTTCCAGAATGGAAAAGTATGTACCGTATTTCCGCCCGAACTCCTGGATGAGAAGCTTTTTCCCCTCTTCGATGAACGGGGAGTCCGCCCGGCATATATAGTCAATCATTTTTTCCTTGGACAGGGCATCGGAATCAACGAGGAGTTCGATGTATTTTGGAACCCCTCCTGTGTAGGTGTATAGTGCCAGAAGGTCGTCATTCGTGTGGTCAGGGGCATATTCTGCCATTATTTCTTTCAGTACGGACGGCGCGAACGGAAGCAGTTTAATCGTCTTGTCATCTCTGCCGTAAAGCGGCTCCTTCTTGTCCTTGAAGAGCTTTGTCATGAGTGAATATATGGAACCGCTGACAATCAAGTGAATATGAGTGTTCAGACGAAATTGGTCCCAAATGTTCTGGATATCCGAGAATATTGATGGATTGACGTCGCCGAAATTCTGAAACTCGTCAATGACAACGGTGCATTCGCGTCTCATTCCTTCCTGCATCAGAATGGAAAATATGTCTTTGAACATTCGGATACCCTCCGGTACGAAAATTCCGAGCGTTCGGCGCATCTCCGCAGCAAATTCCGCGCATAATACGGCTTCGTTCTTTTTCCCGACGAAAAAATAGACATAACATTCATCACCCATAGCCTTGCTGATGAGTGTTGTCTTCCCGATTCGTCTTCTTCCTGTTACGACAGTCAGCATCGAGTGGTTCTCATAGGAGCGTGCCTTCATTTCCAGAAGTTCCGCAATCTGTTCTTTTCTGTCAAAGAATTTCATACTTTCTTCACTTTTTTACAGCCGTAAAATTTACCGCCGTTGCAAAGTTAAGAATAATTGTCAAAAGACAGTCGCCCAGATGATTCCTTTTTATTATCCCATATGCCTTTTCTATGTATCAGGTAGTCGGATATGTCATTTCTGCTGATTCCTGTCAGTTCTGCAATTTTTGTCATTTTTCTCAGTCAGCCTCTTATTGAAGACCCCCTGACATTTAACTTCGCATCCAATACAATATTTTTTGTCTCAGCTTTCCTGTTCATTTCCCTGCCTTTTATCTGCTCCAGCAAAAGCTGGGCTGAAACCCTGCCCATCTCAAATGTAGGCTGCTCCACACTGGACAGGTTAGGCTCTATGATCATTCCCATCCGTGACTCTGAAAATCCGACCACCGCAATGTCGGCGGGAATTTTCACTCCGTTCTTCTGCAGTGTTTTCATCGCGCCGATGGCCACGGGGTCATTAATCGCGAATATGCCGTCTGGTCTGTGCTCCATTCCAAGAATCTTATGAGCCGCCGTTCCTCCGTCTTCCAGGGAAAGTCCGGAATAGACGATAAGGCTGTCATCCGCCGGCAGATCATGAGCTGCCAGCGAATCTCTCCACCCTTTCATTCTGAGCATTGACAATTGCAGGGTATCAGGACCGGCAAGATGCAAAATTCTCCTGCATCCCTGATCTATCAGGTGATCTACCGCCATTCTTGACCATTTATAGTCGTCCAGCGTAATGCTTGACGCTTCGATGCCGGTGCACACACGGTTAAAGAACACTATCGGTGTCCCCTTTTCTATCAGAGACTTAAAATATTCGACGTTTTCAGTCTCTTTTGTTATGGACACGATCAGACCGTCAACGAACTTGTCTTCAAGCATTCTCAGATTTGAAAGTTCCTTTTCATACGATTCGTTAGAGGGGCATATAAGCAATTGATAACCTTCCTGTTCCAACACACTCTGTATACCAAGTATCACCTTGGGGAAAAAGGAGTTAATGAATTCAGGTATCACAATTCCGATGGACATTGATTTTTGCCCCTTAAGGCTAAGGCTTATAGGATTCGGATGATAGTCCAGTTCCTGAGCCAGTTTCAATACCGCATCACGTGTTGACGGATTGATGTCCCACTTGTCTGTAAGGGCGCGGGAAACCGTGGACGTGGAAATGTTCAGTTTCCTGGCAATGTCCTTTATTGTGATTCTGTTTCTGTTCATTGTCTGCTGTGGTTATCCGGGAGCATCGCGAATGTAATAATAAAAAACGTTTTTTAAAAATGTATGTGTCATTAAAATCATCGGGAACGTTTGTGGTAACGTTCCCGATGATTTTGTGGGCCAAAGCCTTGCTGCGGATTCTTCATTTCCATAAATTTGTACCCCACTAAACAATATACCAGTTCCTTTCACATGCATATTTTGGATTTTGTCACAATAATTATTTTCGCCCTGGGCATAATATGCGCAGGGTTGGCTTTCTCCAGGCGCAGCAAGAACATCAAGTCGTTTTTCTTCGCAGGCGGTGCAGCGCCATGGGCAATGAGCGGCCTTTCTTTGTTCATGGGCTTTTTTTCTGCCGGGACATTTATTGTGTGGGGCTCCATTGCCTACCTTTATGGCTGGGTGGCTGTCACCATACAGTGGACAATGGCAATGGCCGGTTTGCTTGTGGGGCTGCTGATTGCACCGCGTTGGAACCGGACTCGCTCGCTTACCGTTGCCGACTATATCACAAAGAGACTTGGGAAAAGAACCCAACAGATCTACACATATTTGTTCTTGTTCGTATCGTTGTTCACTTCAGGGGCATTTTTATATCCTGTTGCCAAAATAATCGAAGTTTCGACGGGTCTGCCGCTTAATCTTTCCATTATCATTCTGGGGCTATTCTGCATTTTATACACTTCCTTAGGCGGTCTTTGGGCAGTCATGTCAACGGATGTTCTGCAGTTTGTGATACTCATGTCCGCTGTTATAATAGTACTGCCGATGTCCATAGATCATATAGGCGGGTGGGACAGTTTTGTCACACTGCTTCCAAAAACTGCGGAAGACTTTGTAAATGAGGAATTTTCGTGGGTTTTCATGATCGCATTCGCTCTGTATAACACTATCTTTCTGGGCGGTAACTGGGCATACGTACAAAGATATACAAGTGTGAGGGGTGAAAAGAACGCCCGATATGTCGCGTTTCTATTCTGCGGACTATATCTGTTATGCTCTGTTCTGTGGATGCTTCCTCCGATGCTCTATCGAGACGTAGATCCGGGTCTTGGTATTCGTGAAAGTGAGGGAGCCTTTCTTCTCATGTGCAAGACTGTTCTTCCGGCAGGACTGCTCGGCCTTATGCTGGGCGGTATGATATTCGCAACCGCCAGTTCTTTCAACGCCGTACTGAATATCACTTCTGGAGTGATAACCAATGACATCTATCGTCGGTTCAACCATAACGCTTCGGAAAAAAAGCTCATGACGGTTGCCCGTTTGTCGACATTGACGATCGGACTGCTGACTATTGTTGTCGCGATGCTGATTCCATTGATGGGAGGAATCGTAAATGTTGTGATAAGCATTGCCGCTCTAACTGGGGTTCCGCTCTACCTGCCTGTGATATGGACTCTCTTTTCAAAATTTCAGACAAGCTTTTCTGTCGTCTTTTCCACAATATTTTCTCTGACGGTCAATCTCGTTCTGAAATTCATGCTGCCGCTTACCGCCTTGGGTTCGCTTTCGCGTGCGTCGGAGATGGCCGTAGGAGTGTCGGTTCCATTCTTTTGCATGCTTGCCTTCGAGGTCTATTTCAGAATTAAGGGTCAAAAAGTTGCGGATCACTCCTTTCCGGCCGATAAGAAGGCTTCAGGCACTGAAACAGTCGAGGTGGAGGAATCGGAAACTCGCGATGACAACAGATTCAGCAGGCGGGTCGTGGGATATGGTATAGGAACAACCGGACTCATAATCATGCTGTTGGGATTCACCGCCGATTTTGGGCGCATGATAATATGTGGCGTGGCCGCGCTGCTGCTCTTGTCGGGTGGATTGATTGTCGTACTTTCAAGAAAATAGATATTCTGTTTGTTCTGGGCAACATTCTTATTCATAGAAATTTAACGCGATGGACCGCTGGGCGGTCTGGTAGAAACATTACTCTTTAAAATTATGAGAACAGAGCCTTTCAGCACTCGTCGGACATTAAAAAGCATAGGACTTGACGCGGAGTTTATTGTAGTTGGGGGCGGTATGGCAGGAACATGTGCCGCCATATCCGCCGCACGCGAGGGCATTAAAGTGATTCTCGTGCAGGACCGTCCCGTATTGGGCGGCAACGCATCAAGCGAGGTTCGTCTATGGATTTTGGGGGCGACGTCCCACATGGGCAACAACAACCGATGGTCACGCGAGGGGGGAATAATTGATGAGATTCTCGTCGAAAATGCATTTCGCAACAAAGAGGGAAACCCCGTGATTCTCGACACCATACTTTTGGAGAAAGTTCATCTTGAGCCAAACATTACCCTTCTGCTCAACACTGCAGTCTATGACGTTGTCAAATCGGAACCGGGGCATATAGCAAAGATAATGGCGTACAACTGCCAGAATCAATGCAGATATGAGATTTCCGGCAATATATTCTGCGATGCTTCCGGTGACGGCATAGTGGGATACTGTAGCGGTGCAAGTTTCAGAATGGGTGCGGAATGCGGCTCCGAGTATAACGAGAAATTCATCCGAGACAAAAAAAGTTTTGGAGAGCTGCTCGGCCAGTCGCTTTATTTTTGGAGCAAGGACACGGGCAAGCCTGTAAAATTCATCCCTCCGGAATATGCGTATAAGGAGTTGAGCGGAATTCCGCGCATAAATCAGGTCCGCGCTGACCAGTACGGATGTAAATACTGGTGGATAGAATATGTTGGCGACATGGATCCAATCTACGATACCGAGAAGATAAAGTGGAAACTGTGGGGCGTGGTGTATGGTATCTGGGACTATATAAAAAACTCCGGAAAATTCGAAGACGTGGAGAATCTCACGCTCGAATGGGTCGGACTCATATCCGGAAAACGAGAAAGCCGCAGGTTTGTGGGGGAATACACGCTGATTCAGCAGGACATCATAGAACAGCATCATTTCGACGACGCAGTCGCCTATGGAGGATGGGCCATCGACCTTCACCCCGCAGACGGCGTTTTCAGCGAAGAAAACGGATGCACCCAGTACCACTCGAAGGGAATCTATGAGATCCCTTATCGTTGTTATATAAGCAAGGATATTGACAATCTTTACTTTGCCGGGCGCAATATCAGCGCATCGCATGTAGCCCATGGGTCAAGCCGGGTCATGGGCACCTCTGCACTTGGTGGGCAGGCTGTGGGGAAAGCCGCTGCCTTATGTTTGAAATTGAATGTGCCGCCCGCCGGACTCCAGGACAGAAAATACATGACTCTCCTGCAGGAATCCCTTAGCCTGATGGGACAAAGTATCCCCGGAATACCTATTCCACGCAAGGTCAACAAGGCATCGTCGGCCAAGATCTCGGCATCAGGCTCGCTGTCTCTTTCCGAAATTAAAGATGACGGCCCATGGTATCAGCTTCTTTATTCGGCCGCGCAGATGCTTCCTCTTGAAGGGAATACATCCTATACCTTCAAAATTCATTTAAAGGCCACCAAGGCGACCACCCTGGAAGTTGGGCTCAGATATTCGTCGAAGCCATCGAACTACACCCCCGATGAAATTCTCGAAGACATGACGCTGGATGTGTCTGAGGGGGAGCAGGACATTGAAATCTCATTCTCAAAAGGGCTGCCTGACAACCGGTACGGATTCGTCACCTTTCTCAAGAATCCGTATATAAGCCTGAAGATGAGCAACAGTCGATATTCGGGTGTAGTTTCGGCGTTCAATAAATTCAATGAGGCTGTGGGAAACTTCGGTATTCAGGCATGTGACAAGGACTATGGCATAGAATCCTTTGAATTCTGGTGCCCCGACCGCCGTCCTCAAGGTCATAATATAGGCATGAGAATCACTCCGGCAATCAACGCTTTCGCCCCTGACAACATAATAAACGGATATGTAAGGCCGACTGCATCAAGCAACGCATGGGTTGCCGATCCCGAAGACCCGGCTCCACGACTTACTTTCAGATGGGACTCGCCGCAGCATATAAAAGAATTGAGGATATTTTTTGACACCGACTACGATCACCCGCTGGAATCGGTACAGATGTCTCATCCGGAAAATGTCATGCCGTTTTGTGTCAGGCGCTACAGAATATACGACGATGCCGGCCGGACTTTATGTGAGGAAACGGACAACCATCAGACCATACGTGTTCACTATACCGATGTAGACACCAGAGAGTTAACGATAGAAGCATCTCATCCGTCCGAGCATGTGCCAGCCTCGATATTTCAAATAGTAATCCAATAACACATTGCTGTCATGACACATAAAATATGCAAGCCGAACTGTATGATTGTACAATGTATATTGACGGCGTTATTCTTTATGGCTCCCGCTGCTGCGGGGCAGCAGAAATTCCTGAATGATGCTGACAGGATACCTGACCACCCACGCATTCTGTTCTTCAATGGCGAAGAGGATGACGTGAAGAAGAATATCGAAGAGAGTCGCGTCATGTATGCTATTCATAGTGAGATACTTAATGCGTGTGAGGGAATGCTGTCTGCCGCTCCTGTAACGTATAAGAAGTCAGGCAAGCGCCTCTTGGAAGTATCACGAAGGGCGTTGAAACGGATTTTTTATCTGTCGTACGCCTACCGCATGACGGAAGACCCAAGGTATCTGAAACGGGCCGAGAAGGAGCTGCTTGCCGTATCGGGATTCAAGGACTGGAATCCGGCTCATTTCCTTGACGCGGCGGAAATGACCATGGCTGTGGCCATAGGATATGACTGGCTGTACAACGATCTTTCGCCTGAATCGCGCGATGTCATCCGCGATGCCATTATTCTCAAAGGGCTGTCCCCATCTTTTAACTATCGTTTCAATGGATTCCTTCGGGCGTCTCACAACTGGAATCAAGTGTGCAACAGCGGAATCTCCTATGGTGCCTTGGCTGTGATTGAAGATGCTCCGGATTTGTCGAAATATCTGATTGAACGTTCAATCAGCTCTCTGGAGCTTGCCTTGGGTGAATATGCCCCTGATGGAGCCTATCCGGAAGGACCGATGTACTGGAGCTATGGCACAGGGTTCTGCGTCATGATGATGTCTGCTCTAGAAAAGATTTTTGGCCGGGACTTCAATCTCACAAAATTTCCGGGTTTCATGTCAACGGGGTATTATTACCGGGAGACGGTGGCGCCTTCCGGGATGCTTTTCAACTACTCCGACTGCGAAACAACAAAGAATCTGAACGAGACAATGTTCTGGTTCGCGGGAAAGACCGGGGACATGTCGCTTCTTTATGATGAAGAAAAGATTATGGACTCACCGGATTTCCGCAAACGTCTCTGCGAACGTCTGCTTCCGGCGGCACTTATCTGGGGACGTGATTGCGGCTTCGGCAAAATCGCACCGCCGTCACATAAGATTCTCGTTGCTGATGGAAAGGCTCCCGTCGCGTTCATGAGAACGTCCTGGAGCAGTCCGGAGGCCATTTTCGTGGGTTTCAAGGGCGGACAGGCCAATACCAGTCATGGTCATATGGATGCCGGTTCATTTGTCATGGAGTCTGATGGCGTGAGGTGGGCGTTGGATCTCGGGAAGCAGGACTACAATTCCTTGGAAACCAAAGGACGTGACATTTGGGACCGTACTCAAGACTCATTCCGCTGGAAAATATTGCGTTATTCCAATTTTGCCCACAACACTCTGACGGTCAATGACAGCCAGCACAAAGTTGATGGAAGAGCCACTATCATAAGCCATTCCTCAGATGACGGGTTTCTTAATGTAGTGGCGGATCTCTGTCCGTTGTTTGAGAATCATCTCGCTTCTGCCAAGCGTGGTGTTGCCATAGTCGAAAACAGATATGTCCTCGTTCAGGATGAGACTGAAACATTGCCCGGTGAGCCGGCTAAAGTAAGATGGACGATGGTGACTGACGCCGATGTGGAGCAGAAGAAACATGACTCGGTGTTACTCAAAAAGGACGGGAAGAAACTTCTGATTCAATTCAAGTCGGACGTACCTTTGAAGGTGATGACGTGGAGTGCAAACCCCGGCAACGGATACGATGCTCCGAATCCTGGAGTTACCTTGCTCGGGTTTGAGGCGGAAGTTCCGGCCGGGGTGAAGGCTACGTTCAAGACTCTGTTGTATCCCGGCGCAAGGAAGGAAACGCCAATTGACAGGGAACTGAAATACTGGATAAATGAATAACTCAAGTTTCGCAAGTGCGAAGCTCTACTTTTACAAACAGTTTTTGCGATTATGATTATGAAAAGGATATCGACACTCTCTGTCATCTGTGGATTGTTGTGCATATACACACAAGCTGTCGCCACGCCGGCGGGGCGGGACGAAGAAGTATCGCTGGGGAATGGAAAGATTTCGTTGAAATGGCAAAAAGAAGCCGCCGGGTGGAAACTTTCTGAATATGGTGTGATCGACAACGGCCGTTTGTCGGGATTCGGCAAACCCGTGGGCAAATACTGCATACTTTACAGTGAAGTGAAGCCTGACGGGAAGGCTGTACCTCTGGAGGACGGGGAAAGTGTAATCCAGTTTCCGGAAAAAACTTACGAATATGTCTACTGGAAATTCCAGCGTGGACTTTCTGCCGTAGCGGCAAACAGGGCAGGAGAAGCCGCATACTTCTTTCCTGAGAACGTCAGCACGGACGAGTCCGGCTCTCTGAAGTTCTCCCGAGAATCTCCATTGGGAAAATACTCGGCCACCTGGTCGTTGGTAGAGGACCATCCTTCCGACATCCTTGTGAAAATAGAATTTACTGCGGCAAAGGACGGGTATTACTCCCTCGCCACGCCATCAATGGCTCCAATAGGAACTTCAGATTTGCGGTGGGCGGTCGTGCCGGGCTATTTTCAGGGAAACTGTCTTCAGCCGGAATTCCCGCTGTCCTATGCCTATGCCCAGGGACTGCCGAGATATCCAGTTCTGTGCAGGGAAAGCACTCTGACAACCATGGCTTCGATAATGACCGATCGTCATGGCGTGACGATGGCCGTGATACCCGAGCCCGGACAGGATCGTGATCCATTTTATGGGAATGTGAATACCCATGACAGTATCTGGAACATCGCGCTCTCGCACATGGACAGGGAACACAGTCTGTCACCCACCGCCTATCATCCGGTGCTGGGTGAACATGGCTCATATTTAAAGAAAGGCGAGCGCGCGGACTTCTCATTCGTGATCACTTTGTCGCACAGTGACTGGTACGATGTTTATAAGCATGCCGTCAATGATATATATAAGTTTAAAGGCTTTCTCAAACTGAAGCACAGCACGCTGTCGCTCAACGACCGCATATTCAAGATGCTTGACTACGCGTCCGACATAAAGACCGCGATGTGGAACTTTGAGGTGTTCGAAGGGGATACAATTGCGGCGCAGTCCTATTTCAGCGGTGTTTCCGGAGCCGACAATGACGCGATGAAGAACTCTGACATCGGCTCTTTATACATGGCGGCCAACCTTGGCGTCAACAAATGCCTTAAAGACACAATTCTGCCATGTGTGGCGAATTTCAAGAAACATCAGCAGTCCACTGAAGGATTCACAAAAGGGGCGGTAAAAGGGCAATATTATCTGGCGAAAAAGAAAGAATTTACTGAAGAATGGGGAAATCATGTAGAGCCGGTGGGGCTGACATATTACACACTTTGTGATTTGGGTAATATTTTGTTGTTTGACCCTGAAAATCATGAGATGAAGTCCTTGTTCCTCAACGGAGCCGAGCGCCTTCTCAAATGGCAGAAAAAAGATGGCAGTTGGGAAATGGCATACGACATCGGAAGCCAAAAGCCGATCTTCACGGATCTGAAGGATTTCCGCCCGACATTTTATGGGATGATTGTAGCTTACCGCCTGACCGGTGAACGGAAATATCTTAAGTCCGCCATGAAGGGTGCCGACTGGCTCATCAGGCAGGGCGCGGACAAAGGATACTTTACCGGAGTGTGCGGGGATGTCCGTTTTGTCAATGATTTCTCGACAATACAATGTTCATCCGCACTTATGGAACTCTTCGAGATCACGGGCAAGGAGAAATATAAGGACGCCGCCATTGAGACTGCACGGATGTACACCACATCAATATACACTCATCCGATCCCTAATGATGAACTCAAGAATCATAATGGCAGGACGTGGAAAGAGTGGCAAATTTCTCAGGTGGGACTCGGCTTTGAACATGGTGGAGTCATGGGATCGGCTGTTGATCATGGCCCCATTCTCCTGTCAAGCCATTGCAGTTACTTCCTTAAGTTGTACCAAATCACGGGAGACGAACTCTTCCGCGACATGGCACGTGCCGGCGCTCTTGGGCGGGAGGCGTTCGTGAACATAGACAACGGCACGGCATCTTATTACTGGAAAGACTTTGACAAAGGCCCGGGCCGATTCCCTCATCATGCCTGGTGGCAAATCGGATGGATCTATGACTATCTTGTGGCGGAAGCGGAAATGAGGAGTGGCGGCAGGATTCACTTCCCCCGTGGTTTCATGACTCCGAAGGTAGGTCCCCACAGAGTTGTCGGACATACATCCGGTACTATAGACGGGAAAAAGGTCAACCTCTCTCTCGACAAAAATCTGATCGCTGTTGACAATCCCGATTTTGACTACATCACCGCCTATTCTGAAGACCGTGATTCACTGTATGTCTGTCTGATGAACAACAGCGGGACGACGGCTGTTGCGACCATAGACATAAATGGACTTGCCGTCTATGACAACGTTGTCGAGGTGGAACCATTTGGACTCGCGGTCCTGCGATTCGCGAATAAGGAAAGTGACACCGACATATTCAGCTGCAGGTATATAAGATCCTTGATGAGGAAAGTCTCGGAATGGCAGTTGGAGCATCCGAAGCATGAGCTGAACGACTGGACAAACGCCGTATTCTATTCCGGCCTGTCCAAGGCATGGCAAACCACCGGGTCACCTCGCATCTTCAATGCAATGAAGCAAATGGGGGAGAGCATCGGCTGGCAACCGGGAAAGCGGTGGTATCATGCGGATTATATCGCGATAGGCTCACCTATGGTGGATATATATCGTGTTGAGCATAAGGAAGATATGATACGCCCGACAATCGATACACTGGATCTTTATATATCACGCCCCTATCCGGTTAAGGGCTGGGAGATCGTGAAATGGTGGTGGTGCGATGCCTTGTTCATGGGGCCGCCTCTTTTCGTCAAGATGGGAATGACTACCGGCGATTCCAAGTATCTGAAATGCAATGACGAGTATTTTAAGGAGTGCTACGATTTGCTGTACAACAAGGACGAGCATCTGTTTTCCCGTGCGTTGAACTATGTCATAAAAGGCGATAAGGACGACAAATACGAAGCTAACGGCAAGCCGATATTCTGGTCGCGTGGGAATGGGTGGGTGGTTGCCGGTTTGGCCCAGATACTGGACGAACTGCCTGCGGATTATCAGAAACGCCCTTTTTATGAGAATCTCATGAAGGAGATGCTGCAACGTATCGTTGAACTTCAGCCGTCTGACGGTCTTTGGCGGACAAGTCTCCTGAATCCGGAGTCTTATCCCCATGGCGAGGTGAGCGGTTCTTCGCTGTTCTGTTATGCATTGGCCTGGGCAATAAATAATGGCCTTGTCGACAGGGCGACTTATCTTCCGGTTGTCATGCGCACATGGGGAACCCTTGGAAAATGTATCGACGATGAGGGTAAAATAGGTTGGGTCCAACCTATCGGCGCAAACCCGCAGCGGAATTTCAATGCGGACAGCTGGGAAGTGTATGGCACGGGAGCCTTCCTGCTCGCAGCGTCCGAGGTCTATAAACTCCAGGCCGGCTCCATGGCTCGTAGCCGCCTTGTGGACTACGTCAATCCATTGATGGGCACTTTCTCCCGCATGGAACTTTCGGCGGGACATACCTATCCGGCCGTATGCCTGCCTTATGCAATGCACAACTGGTCGCCTTATACTGGAAAGACCGGTGACAGATTCCTGTATACCTACCAGAATAACTTTCTGTATGGGTTCAGGCAGACCCATCAGGCCTCTCTGTGGATTGGTGACTACGGCCAGTTTTCATTGATGCCGGTCATCAGCCGGTCTCAGTTTTCGGAGGAAAGACGTAAAAGCTGGTATTCCCATAAGACCGAAGTTTCGAAGCCTCATTATTATTCCGTGTATCTAGGTGATCACCAGACTGATGTGGAGATGACGGCCACTGAACGGGCCGCCAAATTCCGGATAGATTACCGCTCGAATGACAGCACCTTCCTTGTGGTCGATGCATTTGACCAGGGTTCTTTCATCCAGATTTTTCCGGAAGAAAGAAAGTTGATCGGCTACTCCAGTACATTGGCCGGCGGTGCTCCGGATAATTTCAAGAATTATTTTGTCATGCGTTTTGACAGGCCTATAGTCGAGGCAAGTGTGTGGTCCGGCGACACATTATATTCTGACAGGAAATGCATTGAGGGGGAGCACGTAGGGGGCTTGCTGAGGTTTGATATCCCAAAAGGCGAGAAACTCAATGTAGATGTGTCATCATCGTACATAGATCATGAGCAGGCATTTGTCAATCTCCGGCGTGAGTTGGGCGACAAGTCATTTGAGGAAATAAAGACGGCTGCCGAGAAAATATGGGAGACTGAACTGGGCAAAATCAAGGTGTCGGAGGAATCGTATGAGAATTGCCGCACTTTTTATACCTGCCTTTACCGCACGCTTATATTTCCAAGAAAATTCTATGAGATAGACAGGAACGGGAATATTGTGCACTACAGTCCTTACACCGGAAAGGTGCACTCCGGATACATGTATGCGGACAACGGGTTCTGGGATACTTTCCGGGCGCAGTTTCCGCTGATGAATCTTCTTTCACCCGATATTGTCTCTGAGTTTCTCATGAGTCTTGAGAACATATACAAGGAATCGGGCTGGGTTCCCGAGTGGATAAGTCCCGGCATGAGAGACTGCATGATCGGCTCCCATGCCACCTCCATCATAGCTGATGCGCGCAACAAGAACATCCATGGTCCGGACTACGGACTGCTTTACGAAGCGATGCTCAAGTCGGCTTCCGGTCATGGAAAGGATATGCCTGTCGGACGGCTCGGGTACGAAAGCTACAATTCGATGGGGTACATTCCTTACGACACGGGCATCAACCAGGATGTGTCGCGGACGTTGGAATATGCTTTCAATGACTATTGCATAGCTGTGCTCGGACGCAGTCTCGGACGTCCGCGACGCGAGCTTGACACGTTTTTGGGCCGAAGCCGCAATTACCGCAATCTGTTCAATCCTTCTTACGGACTGATGTGCCCTAAGGGGAAGAACGGAAACTTTCAACCCGATTTTGATCCGCTGAGGTGGGGCGACCATTTTACCGAGGGCAACAGTTGGCAATACTCCTGGTTTGTGCCCCATGATGTCGAGGGGCTTTCAATGCTGCATGGTGGTTTGGACAAGATGTTCTTGAAGATGGATTCAGTGTTCACTATGCGCCAGGACTATGACATATCCTATTATAAACGCGGCATAATTCATCTCATACGCGAGATGCAGTCTGCGGATATGGGGCAGTACGCCCATCTCAACGAACCCATGCATCACATGATTTACATGTATGGTTTCGGACAGCCATGGAAGACCCAGTATTGGTCAAGGAAAATCATGGATCGCCTCTATGCTGCCACCCCTGACGGATATTGTGGCGACGAAGACAACGGACAGATGTCCGCATGGTATATCTTTTCGGCTCTCGGTTTCTATCCGCTGTGTCCGGCAAGTAACCAATATGTATTCGGAAGCCCTCTTTTCCGGCATGCCGAAATGACATTGGGCAACGGATGCAAGGTGACCGTTTCGGCTCCCGATAACAGCCCGGAGAATGTGTATGTAAACTCGATAACGGTTGACGGTGAAGACTATGACCGAAATTTCATAACGTATGAAATGCTCGGCAACGGAACAGAAATCAAGTTCGAAATGTCCGCGAAGCCTGAACGCTCACGTGGCATCTCCGCTGCAGACCGCCCGTTTTCTCTCTCCTCCAGGCAATAAAGGCTATTTTAATATTCACATAATTATTTAAAAACATGAATGACTCTTTTAAACGCATCGGGATTATAGCCCTGATGCTTTTATCCGCAACTCTTGCGGCTTATGCGCAGCCCGTGCATGCACCTTCGGACATTGCGCGTGACTCTGACCGGCCGGTCGAGAATCATGTTGTCAAAGGAAAAATCCTTGACTGGAACGGCGAACCCGTAGTAGGAGCCGGCGTGAGTCTCAAGAACAATACGGGGGTTGGCACTGTCACGGACATTGACGGCTTATTCAGCATTTCTGTCCCGAGAAACTCCGTGTTGTCGGTGTCCTGCATAGGATGCAAGACTGCAGAGATCAGCGTCGGGGACAAGGACTATGTCGAGGCTGTGCTTCAAGAAGATGCTACTGCCTTGGATGAACTGGTCGTGGTCGGCTATGGCACCATGAGAAAGAAGGATCTTACCGGAGCCATGGCCTCTGTATCCGGTAATGTGCTGGCTGAAAGAAAGCAGATGTCTTTGTCCAGTTCATTGCAGGGTGCTATGCCCGGCATAATGGTGACACGCTCCAACGGCGCTCCGGGCAGCGAGGCAAGCATCAGGATACGCGGCATCACAACAATCGGGGACAGTTCTCCGCTGGTGATTGTCGACGGCGTGCCTGTAGACAACATCGATTATGTCAACCCTGACGATGTGGAAAGCATCTCCGTTCTCAAGGATGCAGCGTCCGCTTCGATTTATGGTGCAAGGGCAGCTTCCGGAGTTATCCTCATCACTACGCACCGCGCACGCGAAGGCAAATTCGGGGTGGCATACTCCTTTGAATACGGAATAGAGAGGATGACCGGTCATCCGGACTATGTAAGCCCAACCCGTTACATGGAAATCACCAACGAGCTTCGCTGGAATGATGCCGGCAATGGCAGCAATAAATACCCTGTCTATTCGAAGGATCTGATTGAGAATTACTATTCGCTCAACGCCGAGGATCCGGACGCATATCCGATTACAGACTGGTATGACCTCGTCACCGACGACAACGCTTCACGCCAGACCCATCGCCTCAGGATTTCCGGGGGCACCGGGAAGTTGAAGACAAACATCTCCTTGGGCTTCGACAAGTCTGACGGGCTTTATGTAAATAAGAATGTTACCAGATACACGGCACGTGTCAACAATGACTTCAACATCAACAAGTACATCTCGGCTGTGGCCAATATAGATTTCCGTCACAACATTAGCGGTGATGCCATAAAGAATCCATTCCAGGGAGCCGTGAATGACATCCCGAGCATTTATGCCGGTCTATGGAAGGACGGGCGTTATGGCGCAGGGCGTGAGGGGTCTAACATCTATGCCATAATAAACGAGGGCGGAAGCATCAAAGGAACGCATTCTCATATTGGCGGTAATATCGGAATCAATGTAAAGCCTATTGATGGGTTGACTCTTTCCGCTTATTTCGCACCGACGTTCAATTTCTATAAGGGAAAGACTTTCAAGAAGGCTATCAAGTACTATGATGCCAAGGATCCGACTCTTCTGTTAGGCTACATGTCGGGCTATGATGTGACTAAGCTGAGCGAAAGCCGCAATGACTCGTATAAGCTTATGTTTCAGGCGCTGGCCAATTATGTAAAGTCAATCGGCAGGCATAACTTCTCGGTCATGGCCGGTTACGAGAGCAACAAATCGTTCAACGAGAATCTCGGCGCTTCCCGCGACAATTATCTACTTGATTCATTCCCTTACCTTGATTTGGGACCATTGGAATTCAGGGACAACTCCGGAAGTGCCTACGAGTATGCCTATCGCTCCTGGTTCGGACGCGCCACGTATAATTTCGACAATCGTTATCTGCTTCAGGTTAATGTCCGCACTGACGGTTCATCCCGGTTCCACAAGGATCACCGTTGGGGTACTTTCCCCTCGATTTCCGGAGGTTGGGTAATCAGCCGCGAGCCGTTCTTCAAGCAGAATGACATCCTGTCATTCCTGAAACTGCGTCTGTCCTGGGGACGGCTCGGCAATGAGCGCATAGGCAATTATCCTTATCAGTCCACAATAAGGTTTACCAACATTCCGTTTATGTCCAACGGTGGTGAGGTTGAGGCGCTTCAGGCCGCGACCCCAAGCCGATTCCCGGTCAAGGATATAACATGGGAAAATACGGAATCGTGGAATGTCGGAATCGACTCCTACCTGATTGACAGCCGTCTTAAGTTCACTTTCGACTATTTCAGGAAAAAAACCAACGGGATGCTTCTTGCCCTCGAGATTCCGGATTATGTCGGGTATGAGACCAACCCCGACATGAATACCGGCAAAATGTACACTTCCGGTTATGAGATCGAGTTGGGATGGAAAGATGAAATCGGAGACTTCTCCTATTATGTTTCGGGAAACCTTTCTGATTTCAAGTCGAAGATGGGAGACCTTGGCGGTACCGAATTCATAGGCGACCAGATCAAGAAGGAAGGCAGCGAGTTTAACGAATGGTATGGCTATGTTTCCGACGGACTGTTCCAAACTCAGGAGGAACTGGACAACTCGCCGGTGCTCAACAAGTCCGTGAAGGTGGGTGACATCAAATATCGCGACATCAGCGGTCCTGACGGTGTACCCGACGGAAAGATTTCTCCGGAATATGACCGTGTCCTTCTGGGAGGTTCCCTGCCGAGATACATGTTCGGACTTAATCTGGGGGCACAATGGAAAGGTCTTGACTTTTCAATGACTTTCCAGGGCGTCGGCAAGCGCAACGTGCGTCTGACCAGCGACATGGTTCAGCCTCTGCGGGATAATTGGGCAAATGTCCCGCGCATAATCGACGGCTATTATTGGAGTCACTACAACACTGCTGAACAGAACCTTGCGGCCAAGTATCCGCGTCTGACAAATGCAGGTGCTGCAAGCAACTATGTCATGTCCGATTTCTGGCTTTTCAACGGTGCTTATTTGAGGATGAAAAACATCACGTTGGGATATACCATACCGTCACGTTTGACAAGGAAGATAGCCGTAGACGGCGTTCGCATATATGCTGCTGTCAACGACCTCTTCCAGATCAGCAGATACCCAAAGGGCTGGGATCCTGAACTTACGGGCTTTGCATATCCCATCACGACATCGTATGTTTTCGGTATAAGTGTCAATCTTTAATCAGTCGCAACAATGAACAAATATATCATATTATCTGTCTGCGGGATGAGCCTTTTGCTTACTTCCTGCTTCAATCTCGATCTCAATCCCTTGTCGGAGGGTTCAAGCGAGAATTGGTATTCCACCGAGGAAGAGCTGAACATGTCAGCTCGATTTATGTATGCAAACAAGTACTGGAACAACGACGGTGACGCATATACCGACAACTGGACCAGCCGTACCGACCTTTCCGGCATCAGTGACGGAACACTTAACGGGCAGTCGGGTTCGGTCAAGAATATGTGGGAGTATTCATATGAGGCAATCGCCCGTGCAAACAACCTGCTTGAGAATATTCAGCATGCCCGTGACAATGGCGTGAGGGAGGACTTTCTGACCGGGATAGAAGGCGAGGCTCTGTTTGTCAGGGCCGCCCAATACGCCCGCCTGGTGGCGCATTTCGGAGACGTTGTTTACCCGCACGGCTCAATCACGGATCTTGATGAGGCATTCAAGATGGGGCGTACCGACAAGGAAATTGTCATAAAAGGGATATATGAGGATTTTGACGCGGCGGCCGACAAGCTCAATGTGCAGCCGCGCACATCCGAACTGCGTGCCACAAAGGGCATGGCGTATGCATTCAAAGCCCGTGCGGCCATTTATAACGGTGACTACGATGTGGCTGCCGAAGCCTCAAAGAAGTGTATGGACTTGGACTGCTATGACCTGCATCCTGACTTCGGGAATCTGTTTCTTGGCGCCACGAAGACTTCCAAGGAGTTTATCTTTATGATTCCCCGTTCAGTCGAACTTGGATTCAAGTTCGGCACCAGAACATATGTGTCGCGTTGTGCCAAAGGATTCGCGCAATACTGCCCGTCATGGGATCTCATGTGCGCTTTCCTGTGTTCCGATGGCCTCCCTATCGATGAGTCTCCTCTTTACAATCCGCAGCAGCCATTTAAAAACCGCGATCCTCGTTGTGCGGAAACCATTGTAGAGTTCGGAACCCCTTTTCTTGGCTATGACTATGACCCCAACCCCTATACGACGACCGTGACGGAATACAGCACCGGCAAGACTGTCTCCAACAACGACAACAGGGTGATAAACCAATATGCATCTTTCAATGGTCTGCTCTGGAAAAAAGGAGTCGATGAATCTTGGCTTCAGAATTCATTCCAGACCGACAAGAATGAAATAATAATGAGATATGCCGAAGTCCTCCTCATATATGCCGAGGCTAAAATCGAGATGAATGACATTGATCAGAGCGTGCTTGATGCCATAAATAAGGTCAGGGCGCGTGCCTATGGCGTATCAGTCAGCGACACCGATAAATATCCGGCCGTGACCGTCACGGATCCTGCCAAGCTCCGGAGCATCATCCGGTTCGAAAGGAGGATGGAATTTGCAAACGAAGGCCTATATTATATGGACATAATACGCTGGAGGATAGCCGAGAAGTCTCTGAATACACCGGTGTTCGGAATGCTGGATCCGGCTGATCTTATGACAAAGGTAGTTGACCGCGGGCTTTGGTTCTTCCCCGGCACTCCCGATGTTGACGAAAACGCAATCTCGGATTTCAGCGCCATGTATCAGGCCGGCCTCATCAAACTTCTGGTTCAGAGAAAATTTGACAGTTCCCGTCAGTACCTTTGGCCAATTCCGACCAAAGAAATATTGATAAATGAGAATCTTAAGCCGCAAAACCCGGGATATTAACAAAATAAACAAACACATGAATATGAATTCACTAAGATTAATATTTGTCACGGCGATTTGCATGTCCGTGATCTCATGCAGCGACCCTTATGTCAGTGATGAACTGTTGCCTCGTCCGGGAACCACGACGGAGCCGGGCGGCGAGACACCTCCAGTTGATCCTCCGGCAGTGGACTTTCCTGAACATCCTCGTCTTCTCATGCTTAAAGGAGAGGAAGAGACTGTGAAAACGTATTTGAGCGATGAGTTTTGGCAGAAAACCAACGACTATGTTGTCGCCACGGCAGGCCGATTTATCACACAAGATTTACTGAAAGACAAGGCAGATGGTGTGAAACGGTTGGACGCGGCACAAAAGGCCGTGCGTAAACTGTCTCATCTGGCCTATTCCTATCGGATGACCGGTGAGAATAAGTACCTTGAAGCCGCCGAGAAGGAGATGCTGAATCTGTGTGATTTCAAAGACTGGAATCCTTCGCATTTTCTTGACGATGCCGAAATGACGTTTGCTGTGTCATTGGCCTTCGACTGGTGCCACGACGGGCTCTCGGAGGAAACACGTGACATTATCGGCAAGGCGATTGTCGACAAGGGGCTGATGCCGTCGATGAATGGGAAATACAATGGCTTCCTTAATGCGTCCACCAACTGGAATGAAGTCTGCAATGCCGGTATGCTTTATGGAGCCATAGCTGCTTTTGAGTATAATCCTGAAGTTGCGCAGCAAATCATTGACCGTTCTGCGACTTCCTTGAAATCTGCCATGGAACGTATCTATCGTCCTGACGGAGCCTACCCCGAAGGCAGCGCTTACTGGGACTATGGCTCGGGGTACAGCGTGATGGCTATCGCGGCTCTGGAAAAACTTTTCAATGATGACAGGGGATTGTCAGCGATTCCTGGTTTTCTCAAAAGCGCATCCTATGCGCTCAACTCGATCGGCACGGTGCGACGTTTCAACTACTCTGACGGCGGGGACGGTGGAGTCCTTTCCAATGTTCGTCCGCAGATGTTCTGGTTTGCCGGGAAGTTGAACGACTTCTCCGTCCTGTGGGAAGAAAAGAAGTGTATTTCAAAAGCAAAAGGCGACAAGTACCTTGGCAATAATCTGGCTCCGCTCGCGCTGGTCATCGGGGGAGGCGTGAGTCTCGACCAAATAAATGTTCCATCGCAACTGATGTACCGATATGGCGGAAGCAACCCTGTCTGTATGATGCGTTCCTCTTGGGAGGATGCCAATGGCGTTTACCTTGCGATGAAACTCGGCAAGGCTGACATCAACCATGGGCACATGGATGTAGGCTCCTTCGTGATGGAAGCAAATGGGCAGCGCTGGGCATCTGACCTTGGAACTCCTTCCGACTATTCAAAGCTTGAGTCGCTCGGGGATATCTGGGAAATGTCGCAGGACTCATTCCGTTGGAAGGAATTCCGCTACAACAACTATTCTCACAACACGCTCACGGTCAACGGCAAACTACATGCAGTCGATGCTATGGCTACCTTTAAGAATTCCTCGGCGCAGGAGGATTTCATGAATGCGGTAAGCGACCTCACCCCTTTGTTCGGTGGAGACGTCGAGAGCAGCCTCCGTGGTGTCGCCCTTGTGGACAAAAAGTATGCTCTTGTCCAGGATGAAGTCAAGGCACCGGCCAACAAAAATGCGACAGTGAAATGGACTATGGCGGTGGAAGTCGATAAGGTCGAGATATCAAGCGACGGTAAAAGTGTGAAGCTGAGCAGAGGCAAAAAGCCGGAGGTGTTGAACGTGCACTTATGCACATCCCGGGATGGCATCAAATGGGAAAAATGGAATGTGATCAACGAGCACTCTCTGAAGCTTTACAGAGCTGCTTCCATGATCAGTTTTGAGGCAGAAGTTCAAGCCGGAAGTTCTGAGACATTCAGGGTATATCTCGTGCCGGACGGGGTGGATTACGACGATTCTTCTGCCAAGCCTCTCTCGAACTGGCCTAAGGACTGAAAGGACTGAAGGTCGTCCGACAGCATTTCTTCATTAACGGCGGTGTCCGAAGCTGAGCAAACCATTTCGGTGAGTTCAGCTTCGGACACCGCTGACGCAACTACAAACCGCAAGTCCCCCCCCCGCATTGTATCCGCGATAACAGACCGCCGAGACGGGCGGAGCGGAAGAAGGGTTGCAGATGCAAGGCGGATGTCGCAGTCAAACACCGCAGCAACCTGATGGTTGTGAGGATTTTGACAAGACATCCAACGCCGCAGATGCGATAACAGACCGCGAGACGGACAGAGGCGCAGAAGGATGCAGATGCAAGGCGGATGTTGAAGTCAAAACCGCAGCAGCCTTGGCGGCTGTGAGGATTTTGACAAGACATCCAACGCCGCAGATGCGATAACAGACCGCGAGACGGACAGAGGCGCAGAAGGATGCAGATGCAAGGCGGATGTCGCAGTCAAACACCGCAGCAACCTGATGGTTGTGAGGATTTTGACAAGACATCCAACGCCGCAGATGCGATAACAGACCGCGAGACGGACAGAGGCGCAGAAGGATGCAGATGCAAGGCGGATGTCGCAGTCAAACACCGCAGCAACCTGATGGTTGTGAGGATTTTGACAAGACATCCAACGCCGCAGATGCGTCCTTATGCGTCTCTG
>ERZ808246.359-NODE-359-length-39414-cov-8.145303_pt1 | contig 39414 bp, 27 predicted proteins | sample MGYA00521083_ERZ808246 | MGnify/ENA primary metagenome ERZ808246 (study PRJEB31516, sample SAMN03275577) | gut metagenome | biome: mammalia-associated habitat; material: feces | host: Papio cynocephalus | place: Kenya | collected 2012-07-07 ...
CGCCGGACGGTTAACCCAAGGCCGGCATTACACCAACTTTCTCGACACTACCGAAGCTAAGAAAACTTGGACTCGAAGAGCCACCGGGCGGCGAGCGCTCAGGGGCCAAAGCGAGAAGCATCGAAGTCAGAACGGGAAAAGTCTAAACCGCACCGAGAGACAGACCCGCCCATGTAAAAACGTGGGCGGGTCTGCTCGTTATCGCCCACGCAAAAACGCGGCATGTCACACCCATGTCACAAAACCATGTCACACACAGGGGTCAGAAAGTTCAACCGGATACACAAGATACCGGGTCCATACATCCCATGGAGCGCGATACGGGCCTTTGCCGCACCCCCGTTTATCAGGCAAGTTGTGACATATTCGTGACATGACGGTGTGACATAAAAAGAAAGGCCAGAGGTTCTAATACCTCTGACCTGCGATTTTATTGGAGCGGGCGACGGGAATCGAACCCGCGTCATCAGCTTGGAAGGCTGGGGTTCTACCATTGAACTACGCCCGCAAGATATGGTCGGGACGACAGGATTTGAACCTGCGACATCCTGCTCCCAAAGCAGGCGCGCTACCAAACTGCGCCACGTCCCGAAGGTGTTGAGCAGCTCGGGTTGTCCACCCTTGCGTGTCCCAAAGCAAGATTGCATTGTACGGGAGCAACCGCGCTCATGCAAGCTTCATCGAGCAAAAGATCAGATGACGTACAAAGATCGCGAACGGCTATCGCCGGCGTGGAGCGACGCGGGCATGAACCAGACCGCAGGCGAACGCGACAGCCGCCACCGGTAGCCAGGCCATGCCGATATCGGCAAGCGGCAGTGCGTCGAACGGCAGCCATATACCGGGCAAAAAGGCATCGCGAATCGACACGATAACGCCCGTTGCAGCTGTGGCCGAACCAACCCAAACCCATGCCTGGGGACGCGCATCGCAAAAGCCATGCGCCATGCCCATGGCGACCAGCACGATAGCCACCGGATACAGGGCGTTGAGCAGAGGTATCGAGAAGGTGAGGATGGCATCGAGGCCGATGTTTGACAGTACGCACGAGAACGCCGCAAAGACCAAGGCCAACACGACAAAAGCCCGTGTCGGCTTACCATCGGTGCCATCGGCGCCACCTGTCACATAGCTTTCGCAAAAATAGCGGCTGCAGCAGCTGATAAGACCGATGCACACGTTCATACACGACAGCAAAAAGATCGTGGCGACCACAACGGTGCCCGCAAAACCAAAATGAAGCGTGGCCGATTTGGTGAGGATAGCGGCGCCGTTGGCGGCATCGGGCATCACGTCGCCCAGATTGGCACCCACGACGGCGAGCCCGCCATAGATAAGCGCCATGAGCACACCGGCGACGACGCCGGCGCGACTGATCTCGCGGGTAACCCCAGCAGGGTCGCTCACACCCTGCTCATGGATGGTCTCGGCGATGACGATGCCAAAGGCGAGAGACGCCAGCAAGTCCATGGTTTGATATCCGGTCAAAAAGCCCTGGACGAGCGCCCCACCGTCATAGGGATCCTGGGGAGCGGCAGGAGATCCGGCCGGGGCGACGATCGCCGAAACTACCACCAGCACGATCAACGCGATTAGGGCGGGCCCGGTGATGCGCCCGAGCACACGTGTGATGACGCCCGGCTTGAGAGCCAGCACAAAGGCAAGGGCGAAAAACGCGATAGAGAAGACAAGACGGGCTCCGACGACAGGCATATCCGCCGGCAGCAGCGGAACGACCATCTCGAAAGCCGTGGAGCTCGTTCTGGGAATGGCCAGGCACGGGCCAATTGCCAGATAGACGGCCCCGACGAACAGCTCGGCAAAGTGGGGATGCACGCGCCCCGCGAGCTCGCGTGCCGTTCCGGCGAGCGCAACGGCGATGATGCCAAGCACGGGAAGCCCGATCGCGGCGACCAAAAAGCCAACCATGGCGATAGGCGTCGCCGTTCCCGCCTTAAGTGCCAGCAGCGGCGGAATGATCAGATTGCCCGCTCCGAAGAACATGGAAAACAGAGCGACGCCGACCGTGAGCGACTGCGCGGTCGTGAGCGCCGAAGAGGATCGAGCCATAGAGGTTCCTTTCACAAAGAAGCGGGACGGGTGCTGCGCCCGTCCCGCCAGTATAAACAATCCCCTGCTTCGATTACTTCGACAGGCCAGGCCATTGGATGATCGGCGACATCCCAAGGGGCCGCCCACGCGTCAAAACGGCAACACGGTGCGCCTACCCGCGAAAATGCCGACGGCGCAGAAGGTCGAGGCCGAGTGCTATGGATGCGATGGCGGCAGCTGCGATGGCAAGGACCAGCGGAGTCCGATCGCCCGTATCGGCAAGTGTCTTCGAATGCGATGTCGAGGATTCCTTGCGGCTCTCCCCTTTCTCGGTCTCAGTCCCCGTCTGCTTGTCCTTAGATTCATCCGTCTTGTCCGGAGTCGCAGGCGACTTGGAATCTCCGTTGTCCGATTCGGGTTTTCCGGGCTTGCTGGGGTCGCTCGGGTCGCCCGGTTCTGGTTTGTCAGGGTCGGGCTTGTCGGGATCGGGCTTATCCGGGTTATCCGGTTCCGGTTTGTCGGGCTCGCTCGGATCTGGGCCATCGGGCTTGTCCGGGTTATCCGGTTCCGGCTTATCCGGATCGGGCTGGTCGGGATCCGGTTTGTCGGGATCCGGTTTGTCGGGATCGGGCTTATCGGGGTCGCTTGGGTCAGGGCCATCGGGTTTGTCGGGCTCAGGCTGATCCGGGTCGGGCTTGTCGGGGTCGACAGGATCGGGATCGACCGGCTCCTGCTTCTTTTTCACCGTCAGCGTGCCGGGCTCGACCGTCACATCGAAGTTGGAGTCGGCAACCGTCGCCTCGATCGCATAGGTGCCCGCCGGAGAATTCTCGTCCGCATCACACGTGAACATGACCTTCACCCCCGCGGTATCCACTTTGCTTATCAGAGTCGCGCTGAACTCGGGGTTCGACTCGCCCTCGAAGCGCTCGACATCGGCGACCTTCACGGTCAGCTGCGCCGGCGCGATCTCGAACTCGCAGGTGGCGGCACCGACATAGCCGTCGGTCCGCAACGTCGCCACCGCCCGATACCAGCCGGCATCCGTCGGGGCCTTGCCCGACGAATAGTGCGTACCCTTGATTCCATAGTACTTGATCTTAAGATCGCTCTCGCAACCCACCGGCACGCCGGTCACTTCGGGCGCCTGGGGGGAGGCGTCGAACACGAAGTCGGCTTTTGCAAAGGCGAGCTCCGTGCGCTTGGCCGCGATCACGATCGCAACATGAGCGACCGCAGTCGTGCCGCGCGCATCGGTGCACGTCACATCAAGGGTAAACACCCCGGTCTGAGAAGGGGTGCCCGAGAGCGTCAGACCATCCGAGCGCTCGGTCAGCTTGAGACCTGCGGGAATCTCGTCATCGTTCCACGTGTTCTCGTATGGTTCCTTGCCACCCGCGGCGCCCTCGATCTGGGCACGGTACTTGACGTGCGCCGTAGCCATCGGCAACAAGCCACCTGGGAACACCAGAGCATCCCAAGGCGCGACGGAGATCGAAGCGATATCGGATTCCGCCTTCGTCTCGGTACCCAGATAGTGTTGAGTGATGCGACAGAAATACTCGCCCGCCTGCTCATCCTTGAGCTTCTTGAACGAAAGCGTGTCCGTCGTTTGCCCCTCGAGCACTTCCGCGATCCCATCCTTCATGCGGGACCACTGGTAAGAGAGCTCCACATCAGCCGCGGGGCCTGTCGAAGCAGCGGCGTGCTCCATAACGTTCTGTCCCGCCTCGGCCGCAACCGTAAGCGTAGCCACATCGCCCTCGTGGGCATTTACGTCCACGGGCTGAACGAGCACGCGAGGCTTTTGTGCCGCCACGAACTCAAACGTGACATCTTGCGTCGATGAGACATCGTCAAGCGTCAGCTCGTAGGCGCCGCCCTTGTATTTGGAAAGATCAACCTCATAGGCTTTGTCCGAGGTGCCCTCCACGACCGTCACCCGCTCGAGATAGCAACCGTCATCGGGCGTCGCGGTGATCGTCAAGCTATCGCCCGCACCCACCGAGGCCGAGGAGATGTCGACCGTGCCGTTGAGCGCTTTGGCCGTCACCTCGAATCGATCGGGAACGTCCGGCGTATCAGGGTTGTCGGGATCCGGATTATCGGGGTCGGGGTTGTCGGGATCCGGGTTATCCGGGTCGGGCTGGTCAGGGTCGGGCTTGTCGGGATCTGGCGTATCAGGGTCGGGCTGGTCCGGATCCGGATTATCGGGATCAGGCTGGTCCGGGTCAGGCTGGTCCGGGTCGGGCGTATCGGGATCGACCGGATCCGGATTGACGGGCTCGGGTTTCTTTTTAACGGTCAGCGTGCCAGGTTCGACCGTCACATCGAAGTTCAGATCATCGACCGTCGCCCCGATCTCATAGGACCCGGCCGGCGAATGCTCGTTGGCGGCACAGGTATATGTAACCTCTACGCCCGCGGTATCGGCACGGCTGATCAACGCCGAGGTGAAGGCAGGGTTCTCTTGTTCCTCGAAACGCTCGGCATCATCAACCTTCACCAACAGCTGAGCCGGAGCGATATCGACGGAAAGTTCGACATCATCGGCGGCCAGATAGTTTCGCGAAGCCGCGGCATGCGCGATGATCCGCGCCGAACCTGCCGCCCGAACGGTCGCACAGCGCCCGTCAAGGGCGATCGGGTTTGCAGCGCCCTCGTCATCTACCAGCTCAAAGGTCACCGGAGTCTTCGCCGTGTTATCGAGCGCGATGGGATTGCCTCCGTAAACGCCCGAATACTCGATCGTGCCCGTGATGGTCTGGCTGGCCTTGACAATCGAGAACTCGGACGCCTGCTCGCCTTGATAATTGGGGTCGGTCACCTTGACCGCGACGCGATACCGACCGCTATCACGGGACGGCTGCGCGCAAGGGCCGTACGACGTGTCACCGACACCACGATAGGACACCGAATACCCGGACTGTTCCAGCCCGGTCACCGTGATCGCAGCACCGTGCTCGGCGCCGTCATAGGTGGCATCGGCCGCATCGATTTTGATGTCAACCGGCGCCTGTTTAATCGTAAAGTCGCGGGACGCCACGCCGGTGTAACCGTTCGCACGCAAGGTCGCCACGGCACGGTACGTGCCGGCATCCGTCGGTGCCGTGCTCGAAGCATGGTGCGTATCGCCCGTGCCCACGTACGTGACCGTGACGTCGCTCTCGCAGCCCTCGGGCACGCCGCAAAGCGTCGGGGCCTGCGGCGTCGCGTTATAGATAAAGTTGTCGCCCTCAAACGCCAGCGGGGCCTTCTGTGCTCTCACGACGCCCGCGATATGCGCGACACGCTCCTCCCCCTGGTCATCGGTGCACGTGACATCAAAGCCGAACGCACCCGCAGCGGTGGGAACACCCGAGAGTACCAGGCTTCCCGATCCGTCACCGGACAGGGCAAGCCGCATGCCAGCGGGAATCTCGGCATCGTCCCAAGTGTAAACATAGGGAGCTTTGCCTCCCGTGGCGCCCGCGATCTCGGCGCGATAGTTCTCATGGCAGGTCGCGCCCGAAAGCACACGACCGTTGAAGACCAATGCGTCCCGTGGTGCGATTGAAACCGTCGCACGCTCGGTATCCGTTGTTGTCACCGTGTCCAGATAGTTTTGCGTGATGCAGCAGAAGTACTCGCCCTCGTTCTCGCCATCGAGCGCGGCAATCGACAAGGTCTGACCCGTCTCGCCCTTGAGCGGCACCGCATCGTCGCCCGCAGCAGGCACGAAGAACCACTGATAGCTCAACCCGACCTCGGCCGCAGCTCCCGAAGAGACCGAGGCATGGTCGGACACGTTCTGCCCCGCCTCGGCCGCAACCGAGAGCTCGACCGGGTCGCCCTCGTGGGCGCTCGCATCCTGCGGCTGCGCAAGGACCAACGGAGCCGCGGCCTTTGCAAACGCAAAAGTGACCGTTTGAGGCTCGGTAACGCCGCTCAACGTGAACTTGTACGAACCACCCTGATAATCGGCGAGATCGGCATCGTAGGTCTTCGATGCTCCCTCGCCGTTTTCACCGGTAACCGTCACCCGCTCGAGATAGCATCCCTTATCAGGCGTGGCCGTGAACGTCACCTTGCCGTCCGCCGCCACCGACGCCGTCTCGGGGTCGACCGATCCATTGATCGCGGTCGCCGTCACCCTGCTCTTGGGGGCCTCTCCAAAGCGCGCCTCCACCGTCATGTCGGCGTCAGGCGTAAACGTCCACGTGGCATCGGTGTTCAGGGGCTCGTCGCCCAACGTGCCATCCTCGCCGCGCTCATACCATCCCTCAAAAACATGGCCGGCATCGGGGACCGCGGCCAGCGTGGTCGACGCGCCGCTCTCGACCTCGTTGATCACAGTGTAGCCGCGTGCGTCGTCGGCCGACGACCCCTCGACATGTCCGCCGTTGCGCGGATCCACCGCCGTAACCGTAAACGTCGCCCGCTCGTAAACGGCCGTGAAGGTTCGGTTGCCGAACACCACGCGGTTGATCACCGGAGTGAACCCCACGGGCATCCCGTTCTCGTCGATCCAATACTTGAATTTCCATCCCGCATGCGGAACGGTGAACATGATCGCGGCGGAATGATAGGAGCCGCCCGTTCCCAGCGCCACCATGCTAAAACCCGCGCCCTTGGGATACGTGGCAACCTGCACGTCGCAGCCCGTCTGATAGAAGACGGCCGTGAGCTGTTTGTTCTCTCGGGCAAATCCGACATAGAACGCGCTGTAGCTCACCGTGACGCCCGCATCGTCAACCCAGTGCGAGAAGTGATAGCTCTTCCAGGGAATCGCGATCGCCGCGAACATATCGCCCTTGTCATACGACCTGCTGCCGGTCGGGATGCCGTCTACCAAAAGGGCCGTTCCGCGGAAGATCGAGGAGCCGGTGACCGTGATCGTCACCTGTCCGTCTACCTCGAAATGAGCATAGTAGGTCATATCCTGCGTAGCGGTGACGTCGAGCGCGGCCGCGGTCTCGACGATCGAGGTGCCCTCCTTGTCGAGGCTCCAGCCCACAAAACGATATCCCTGGGACGGCGTGGCCACGAGGGTGGCCGCGTCGCCCGCGGCAAAGCTGCCGCCACCCGTGACGCGGCAGCCCTTACTCGTGGCCTTGTCCTTCACCACGACCTCGCCCGTGACGGTGACCTCATAGGGGTCGGCGAACACGGCTTGGATCTCCAGGGCATCGTCCTCCAGGCCCTTGACCAGATCTTCGTCGAGCTTGAACCAACAATGGGCGTCACGGCTCACCAGCGATCTGTTTCCCGCCTCGTCGAGGACATACCAGCCCGCGAAACGCTTGGTACCCGTGGCCTCGGCTTGCAGCTCAACCGTATCCCCAAAGTCATAGGAACCATCGCCGCTCAAGACCCCAGCGCCTTCGACGCTCGAGCTCAAAAGCACCCGATAGCCCTTGGGTTTGAAGGTGGCGGTGTAGACGGCATCGCCGGACACCTCGACGGTGCGCTCGGGATCCTCGCTTATCGTCTCGCCCTTCGCGTCCTTCCAGCACACGAAGGCATATCCGGTGTTGGCAATCGCTCGAAGCGTGGTGCGATCGCCCTGCTCAAAGCCTCCAAAACCGCTCACGGACCCACCCTCTGTGGGCGAGGCGACCGTGCTCACCGTGCACGAACCCGAGGCGAACACGGCATAGAGTGCCGTGTCCTTGCGCACGGCAAACCGATAGGACGTCTGAGAGCTCACGCAGGTACCGTCCTGGAACCAGCCCACAAATGACATGTCCGTCGCGGGAACCGCGCGCACCGCGGCCACCTGACCGGCGGCATATTCGCCCGCGCCCTCCACGGTACCCATACCGTCCGGGCACGAGAGGTCCACGCTATAGCGCTGTGCCGAGAACACCGCCTTGAGCTCCACATCGGACGAAGGAACCACATGATAGGTTGTATCCCTGCTCACCACGGCACCCGAAGCATCGGCCCAGTACGCAAATGAGTAGCCCGCAAGGGCATGGGCGCTCAGCGTGGCCGTATGCCCCGCCTCGACGGTACCGGCACCCTCGACCCAGCCGGCCGCGCCCGATACGACGAGCGAACCCGCTCCGGAATCAACAAACGTCGCGGCGTTCACGGAATAGCTCATGGCCTCAAAGTGAGCGACGTGCACATGACTTCGCTGTTCATGACAGGTAAACGATGCATCGGTCGACTCAAGGTCGCCTGCCGCCGTATACCAGCCCACAAAGATATAGCCGGGAGCGGGCGTGGCCGTAAGGGCCACCTCGGAACCGCGGTCGGCAAGGACGCGGCTCGCCCGCACGGTTCCGCCCTCCGCAGGGCTCGCAAGCGGCAGGCATACGGTATCGACGGGTGCAAAGGCCGCCGTGATGGTGCAGCGTCCGCTCTTGCCGCGCGCCTTTGCCACCACCGTGGTCTCGTGCTTAGCGCTCGCCAAGCGCCCGTTGACGTACCAGCCCCAGAACAGATAGCCCGTGCGGGCCTTGGCCGTAAGATGGAGCGTCTCGCCCAGCCTGAATTTATCGGTCGTGGGTTTTACCACGGTCCCGTTGCACGTTACCGTGCCGCCGAGCCACGAATCGGCCGTGACCAGCACCTCGGGCGCGGCATCGGTGAAAATCGCGGTGTAGGTCTCGCTTTTGGTCACCTTGACGGCCAGCTCGGCCGTGGTGTGCTCCTTGCCCGAACCGTCCTTCCAATGGTCGAAGCGGTAACCGTCGTTAGCCTTGGCCTTGAGTACCACGGTCTCGCCGTAACCGCACGTGACAGAACTTGCCCCCGCATGCCCCTCGATCTCGACCGTGCCGCGCTCAACGAAGGTCTTTTTTGCCTTCGCCGTCACGGTATAGCTGTTTTCCTCGAACACCGCGCGCACGGTGCACTCCGCCTCGTCGGGATAGAACTCGAGGTAGCTGGCATCGGTCCCCAGGAGCAGATCCGTCTTGGCGTCGTACCAGCCCTTGAAGGTGAACTGCTTGCTCGCCTCGGCCGTCAGCTCGATAGAGAGTGTGGCGGGCTCGCCCTTCATGCAATAGCCCTCGCCGTGCACCATATATTTACCCGCCATGGCTTGCGCGGGCTCGACCACCACATCGACCCGGCAGGCACGCGTGAAGCGGGCCTTGACCGTGCAGTCGGCGATGGGCTCGAAGGTATAGGCACGCTCGCTCGACACGAGGGTCTCGGTTGCATCCGCGGCGCCGTAGCTCAGATACCAGCCGTCGAAGATATACCCTTCCGACGGCGTGGCCTCGGCCGTCACGCGCTCGCCCTCAGGAACCTCGAGCACCATGCCCGCGGTCTCCCCCCGCTTAAGTGTGACGGTACCGCCCTCGAGCGGCTCGGACTCCGCGCACACGACATGGGCATCCTTGCCATCCATCACGGCAACGATCCGTGCGTTACCGTCGACGCGATACTCGCAGAACTCCTGACGGTTCGTGATCGTGGCGCCCTGAGCGTCCGTCTCGCGCCATTCCACAAACCGGTAGCTCTTCTCGGGATCGTCGGGACGTGTCTTGGGCGAGACGGTGAACGTGAGGATATCGCCATCCTTCGCGCGTACCTTGCCATCTACGACCGGAATGCCGTCGCAGAGCACCTCGGCACCGTCGAGGGGCTCGACATTCACCAAGATAGTCCGGTCGGCTTTGCGGAACCGTGCGACCAGATGGCGATCGGCCTCGGCTTTGAAGATATAGGTTCGCTCGCGGGAAACCTCGATGCCGTCCTCGAACCAGCCCACAAACGCGTAGTCGGGGCCTTCACTCGCCGTGACCATGGCCTCTTCGCCGCGCTTGATGCTTTGCTTCACCGGGCTCGCGGTGCAACCGGTGGAAAAATCGGCCTGCACGCCATCGACCTCGGCAACCGCCGTGATATCGACGTCCTTTTCGAACACCGCCGTCATCTTGACCACCTCGGGCGTCGCCTTGGTGATGGTCATGGTCTTGACCGGAGAGGTCGAGACCTCCACGCCGTCTTCTTTCCAGCACACGAAGTGATATCCCGGGTTAGCGAGCGCCTCGAGCGTGGCGACCGTGTCCTCATAGTGGAAGCCACCGCCCGTCACGACGCCGCCCACCTCGGGCTGCGCGGTGGCGATGATCTCGATCCTATGGTCGCCGTGAGGCTTTTCGGGATCATGCGGCTTCTTATGGTCGTCGATGATCTCCTTGATTTCGGTGAGTACCTTCTTGCCGACAGCAGCTACTTCCTCGGCGTTGTCGGCGGCACTGATCTCGACAACGGCCTCTGCCGCGATAGGATCGACGATCTCGCCCAGCCCGTACGCCGTTGCCAGGACGGCGGCGGCGGTAATCGCAGCGATCAGCGCGGTCTTGAGTGCGGCAAGCGACTCGTCTGGATCCTCCTCAACCCTAAAATGCGCGGTGTAGCTCACATCGCCTTCGAGCACAAAGGTGTAGGAGGGGCCGTCGTCCCCGGTAAAGACGATATTGCCGAGCGAATCCGTCGCATAGTCGAAAACGTAGCCCGGCGCCGGTACCGGCACGACCGTCACGCGCGAGCCGATGCCGTAGAGCCCCGAAGACAGAAACTGCCCGACCGGCTTCCCGTCTTCATCCACGCCGTCGACGCTCAGCACCACGCTTGCCTGCGGAGCGCAGTAGCGCGGGGTTATCTCGATCTTGGGGTCTCCCGCATCCTGCGCGTCGACCGCGTCGGCCTTGTTCACGGTATAGGCAAAGTCAAGCTGGTCGCTCACCGCATAGGCGGCATCGCCCTCACCCAGATACCAGCCCAAGAACAGGGCGTTATCGGTTGTCGCCGAAAGCTCGACGGTCTCCCCGGCATCACGATAGCAACTCTGGCCCACAACGCTCAGGTGGGCGTAATCCTGCGAGGAGTCGGTCGCCTGTGCGTCGTTAACCTGCACGACATAATCCTTGAGCCTGAAACGCGCCTCGAGCGACAGATCCGTATCCGGCGTAAACGTATAGACCGGCTCTTTGGAGATATACGAACCGGACTCGGTATCGTACCAGCCTTCAAAGGCAATGTTGTCATCAAGCATGCCCAGGGCACCGGCATCGAGCGTCACCTCGGCTCCGGCATCGACGTTCGTCACCCCTACGACGCCGGGCAGCTCGATGCCATCCATCAGCTTGCGTCCGCCCCGATCGATCGATTGAACATAGGAGATCTGGAACGACGTCGGCTGAGGCTTCTTAAGCTGAAGGTTTTCTTTGGTCTGGGTTTCGAAATGCGAGTAGCCGTCATCGTAGGTCAGCTTCACGGGCTGGCCATCCATCGACTCGTCGAAGGCATCGCCGTCACAAGGGGTCGCCGTGAAGTATTCGCCGAGCTCGCCCTGTATGAGCGCCTCGTAGTCCCAGATCGATACCGAATGGGGATATACCAGCTCGACGTCCATGCCCTCGAGCGAAATGGGCTGCCCCGGCTCGTAGGTCATGTTGTCGGGGTCGTCCGAGATCTTGATCTTCTGGAGCACCTTGCCCACAGGGACAGGCAGACAGCCGTTATAGGTCTCCCAGTTTTGCCTGGGGTTACCGTTGCTGTACTTTGCGATCATCTTGGCAGGGACCATGACGGTCATGTTGCGCTCGGGGAACGTCTCATCGTTGATGAGCACCACGTGGTTGCAGGCAAAGAATACGGTTTGGAGCTTGGTGCCCGAGAACGCGCGGCTCGGAAGTTCCTCAATTTTGGACTTATAAGGCAGCGTCAGCCCGCCGCTCATATCCGTGTTGGAGAAGCAGCCCTCCTCGAGTGTCTTGACCTTCTTGTTGCTCTCGAGTCCCGTGGTCGCAAGGCTTTTGCACCCATGAAACGCGTTGGCCCCGATCGATGTGATGGATTTGTTCTCGTCCAAACCGGTATCGGTAAGAGCATCGCAGTCCCTATACGCGCCCTCGGGAATCGAGGCGAGGTCGTCGATCTTGTCAAGCCCGGTCGAAACCAGACCGCACTGCTCAAACACTCCCTTGCCCATCGTGGCGATGGTCGCCCCCTCGTCTATATGGAGGCTCGCAAGCGACGAACATCCATAGAATGCCAAGGTCTCAATGGTCCCGATGGACATGCCGGAAAAGCTGATATCCGTCAGATTCCGACATTGGAAGAAAGCCTTTGCACCAATTTTCGAAAGGAAAGTGCCCTCAAAACGCACCGACTGCAGCTTCTCTGAATCTTTGCAGAGCTCTGCTGGAATTTCATCTACCCCATCGGCGACAATCAAGTTGCTCACCCATTTACCGCTGACGGAATGCTCGGACGATACGTTGCCGTCGGCATCACAGGGATACAGGCAGCCGTTGGGCATGAGCTTGGCATACTCATAGACCGCCCGTTGCAGGTTGGCGGTCGTATAGGCAACAAAGCGCGAGTAGCCGTCGTCGTACGTCAGCTCAACGGGCCGGCCGTCCATAGTAGCCGGATTGAAGGTGTCGCCGTCGGCGGGGGTCACCGTGAAGTATTCGCCGAGCTCGCCCTCCATGAGCCACCCGTAGTCGCAGATCGATACCGAATGCGGATAGTCGAGCTCGACGTCCATACCTTCGAGCGAGATGGGCTGCCCCGGCTCATAGGTCATGTTGTCCGGGTCGTCCGAGATCTTGATCTTCTGGAGCACCTTGCCCACGGGGACGGGCAGGCAGCCGTTGCAGCTCTCCCAGATCTGCTTGGGGCGTCCGTTGCTGTATTGAGCAATCATCCTGGCGGGGACCATCACGGTCATGTTGCGCTCGGGGAACGTGTCGGAGTAGATGAGCACCACGTGGTTGCATCCGAGAAACACGGTCTGGAGCCCGGAACCCTCGAACGCACGACTCGGAAGCTCTTCGATTTTGGACTTATAGGGCAGCGTCAGCCCGCCGCTCATATCCGTGTTGCCAAAGCAGCCCGTGCCAAGCGTCTCGATCGTCGTGTTGCTCTCGAGCCCCGTGGTCTCAAGGCTCACGCATCCGAGAAAAGCACTGATTCCGATTGATACGATGGATGCATTCTCGTCCAAACCGGTGTCGATAAGAGATTTGCATTCCCTATAAGCTTCATCGGGAAGCGACGTAAGGCCGACAACGTTATCCAGCCCGGTCGAGACCAGTCCGCTCCATTGAAACGCCTTCTTTCCCATAGAGCCAATGGTCGTCTGTTCTTTGATGTTGAGGCTCGTAAGCGCCGAACACCCAAGGAACGCCTGTTCTTCGATGGCTCCGATGGTCATTCCGGACAGGCTGATGTCGGCGAGCTTCCCGCACTGATAGAAAGCCATTGTGCCGATTTTCGAAAGATAGCTGCCCTCAAACCGCACCGAGCACAGATTATCGGAGCCCTCGCATAGTTCTGCGGGGATCTCATCCACGCCGGAATCAACGATCAGGTTGCTTACCCATCGACCGTCAACGGAATTCTTGTACGGATCGTTCTCGTCGATCTCGACCGTTACGACACCGTTCGCGTCGCACGGATACAGGTAGCTGCTCGGCATGAGCTTGGCGTAATCGTAGACCGTAGGTTCCTCGTACATGAGGGTGTCGACGTTGCTGTCGTCGGACGAGGGCTCCGCCGTCACTGCGGGCTCCTTCGTGGTATCGGAACCGGTCGCGGCGCCGGCAAGATCTTGAGCCAGGCTCGTCTGGGGAGCAGTGGCTGCCGTAGCGTTAGACGAATCGTCTTGGGCAACATCTGCCTGATCGGAAGCTGCAGATGATTCGGATACGTCGCTTTCACCCGCAGAAGCCGAGCCATCAACCGCATCGGCATCAGAGCCGGCGCCCGAATCAACCTCTTGTGCTTCGCCCTCGAAAGCAAGCGTCTCGGTGTCATCGGCATACGCCGTACGAGGAGCAAGCGGTATCGAGGTCACGACCATCGCGATCGAGAGATAACAGACCAAGAACCTATAGAGGGCGGCGGTGATCCTGCTCATGGGGACCTCCCGGGGTAGCGAGACAGAAATATCCATCACAGCAGGCTACCCCGGCGGGGCATTTAAGGTTCATCTATGGCGCAGATGGCTCTTCTCGCAGCGCAAAAAGAGGCTCTCTAGCCCGCAAGCTCGCTAACGGCACCGATGGCGATATCGACCTCATCGGCGGTGTTGAAATAGCCGAAGCTGAAGCGCACCACGCCTTGACGTTCGGTACCGAGCGCGCGATGCATGAGCGGCGCGCAGTGGGCACCGGGGCGCGTCGCGATCCCCCAACCCTGTGCAAGCTCGTCCGAAACCTGGGCACTGTCGATAGCGCCGATGTTAAGCGACACGATGGCGCTTCTGCCCCGTTGCTCCTGGTCGCCGTAAACGGTGATACCAGGCAGATCGCGCACGCCCTCATAGAAGCGGCGGGTGAGCATGCTCTCGTGTGCGGCAATCGCCTCGACACCGCCCTCGGTCTCGATAAAATCCAGGCCGGCGGCAAGTCCCGCGATGCCGTGGCCGTTTTGCGTACCCGCCTCGAGCCGCGTGGGCCACTCGAGGGGTTGCAGCGGCTCAAAGCTGTGGACGCCTGAGCCGCCCATGGCCCACGGCGCGATGTCGATGTCCGGCATCGCCGCAAGACCACCGGTCCCCTGCGGCCCCATCAGACCCTTGTGGCCCGTGAAGCAGACGACATCGAGTCCCATGTCTTCCATGTCGATCACGGCCGAGCCCGCGGTCTGCGAAGCGTCGACGACGATAAGCGCGCCCGCGGCATGGGCGATGGCGGCCACACGGGCGATATCCACGACGTTGCCGGTCACGTTCGAGGCGTGCGTCACCACGACGGCACGGGTACCGGGTGTGACGAGTCGTTCAAGTTCGCCATAGTCCAGGCGGCCCAGCTCATCGCAGCCGGCATGCTCAACCGTAACACCGTGCTCGGCGGCCAAACGGTTGAGCGGGCGCAGGACGGAGTTGTGCTCGAGCACCGTGGTGACCACGCGGTCGCCCGGACGCACGAGCCCGTTGATCGCCGTGTTGAGCGCCGCTGTCGAGTTGGCGGCGAAGCATACATGGTCGGCTCGCGGGCATCCCAAAAGGCGCGCGAGCTTGGCGCGGCATGCGTGGATGGTGCGGGCGGCATCAAGCGCCCCCGACGTCGCACCGCGCCCCGCGTTGCCAAGCGAGCAGAGCGCGTGGGTCACGGCATCGATCACCGCTTGGGGCTTGTGCATCGTGGTCGCGGCATTATCGAGATAGATCATCGGACGACCTCCCACATGTCGATGACAGTCATGCCCTCGACGGGCACGCCCGCCGCCTCGAGTTCACGGGCAAGCAGCGCCTCATCGGCGGGCGTAGCCTTCCAGGCAAGACCGCACCCAGCCGCCACCTCACCGGGCACGGGAATCGTGCGGCCGGGTAGCCCCTTGGCCTCACAGAGATCCTCGCAACCCATGGCCGCGGCCGTGGTGGGAAACGTGATGACGAGCGCCGGACGCTTCTCCCTCATCGCGCGGCCTTAGGGACGGACGACGACGGAGGCCTTCTCCATCTTCTCGACGATCACATACATGTTGGTGACCTCGCCCACCTGGAGCTGGTCCTTGATGCCAAAGTGGTCGAGGCAGGTGCCGCAGGTGAGGATCTCGACACCCTGGTCGGCCAGGCCCTTGAGGTCATCGAGCACGGGCGAGCCCTCGCAGGTGAGCTTGGCGCCGCCGTTGTAGAAGAGCATCGTGGTGGGGAGTTCCTCCTGCTGCGTGACGGCAAAGATGAAGGCCTTCATGAGCTTGTGGCCGAGCTCGTCGTCACCGCGGCCCATGCAGTCGGTGTAGACCGAAACCACGACGTTCTTGGCGGCGGTGCCGCAGAAGGGCGCGGCCTCCGCGGCGGCATCGGCGACGACGACGGCGCCCTGCGTGGCAAGCGTCACGTGCCACTCGGCATCGCCGACCTGAGCGGTCTCGACGGTGCAGCCCTTCTCCTGGGCCATCTTGGTGAGGTTGGCCACGGCGGTCTCGTTATCGACCGACGTGGTCACGGTGCCAGCACCCTCGAGGGACTTGAGGGCCTTGAGCGTCTTGACGACGGGCAGCGGGCAGGCGTCGCCCATGGCGTTAACTTCGATGTTCTGAGACATGATGCTTTCCTTTCTTGCGAGACCTGCAATTGGGGACGTAGCAAAACAGCAGGTCTGCCGAAACAATATGGATAGACCTGCTGTTTTGCTACGTCCCCAATTGCAGGTCAGGATGTGATACGGACTGCGGGGGTGCCGGCCTGGTGTTCGCGCGCATGGCCAACGAGGGCGGCCATGCGACCCTCGGCGTGCAGGCGGCGGCAGAGCTCCTCGGCATCCGCGCCTGGCAGCGCGATCAGCAGGCCGCCCGAGGTCTGGGGGTCGAACAGCGCATCTTCAAGCCCGTCGGGCAGACCCTCGGCCACCGCGATGCGCGGACCGAAGAATTCCCGATTTCGATAGGCGCCGGCCGGGATGATCCCCAACCGCGCCATCTCGAGCACCTGGTCGAACAGCGGCACGGAACAGGCCTCGATCTCGACCGTGACCCCGGAGGCCTCGGCCATCTCGCAGGCATGCCCCGCCAGGCCAAAGCCCGTGATGTCGGTGCACCCATGGAGCGTGAGCCCCTCGGATAGACGAATCGGCGCCTCGTTTAGGGTCCGCATCGAATCGAACATGGCAGCCGCATCGGCCTCCTCGACCAACTCGCCCTTGACGGCCGTGGTGATGATGCCCGACCCCACCGCCTTGGTGAGGACGAGCGCATCACCCGCGCGGGCCCCGCCGTTGGCGAGCATACGGTCGAGCGGCACGAAGCCCGAGACGGACAGGCCGTATTTGGGCTCGTCATCGTTGATCGTATGACCGCCCGCGATGGTGCAACCGGCCTCGACGCACTTGTCGGCACCGCCGGCCAAGATCTGACCCGTTACCTCGACACCCAGGCAACTGGGTATGCAGAGGAGGTTCATCGCATGGCTCGGCCGCCCACCCATCGCATAAATGTCGGAGAGCGAGTTGGCCGCCGCGATCTGGCCAAAAAGGAAGGGGTCGTCGACCATGGGAGGAAAGAAGTCAACGGACTGAACAAGCCCGAGGTTCTCCCCCATCTTGAAGACGGATGCGTCATCGGCCGTGTCGAACCCCACGAGCAGGTTCTCGTTAGGCACGTTGGGAAGCTCGCCCAGGACCTGGGCGAGGGCTCCGGGAGCCAACTTGGCGGCTCAACCGCTCGCGGCCGTCATCGACGTGAGCTTGATGTTATCGTCAGCCATGGCCACCCCCTTTCAATGTTTGAGCGACCTCAAGTATACGCGCCGAGCACGCGTCCCACGACACACCCGACGGGTCGCATACGGGTGTCGGCGCCGCGAGCGCCTGTTCGACCGCCCGGGCCAGGCGCTCCTCGAAGGCGGGAAGCGCTGCCGGGTCGGGCGTGTCGACATCGAGCATGGCGGGCGGCGCGGCCCACGTGACGGGAGCGCCGGGAAGCGCCGCCTCCATCCAGGGCCGCACGCCGGGAAGCTCGGTCATCACGACCTTGCAGCCACACGCGATTGCCTCGATCGAGACGAGCGGCAGCCCCTCGAAAAACGACGGTAGGACAAAGACCTCGCTTGACCGGTACGCGCGTACGAGCTCCGCCTGCGAAAGCCGTCCCGCAAACGCGACGGGACACGGAGCCTGCGCCGCCGTGTGCACGATCTCGTCATACTCGCCCGCATCGCCGTGCCCGCCCACCAGCGTGAGCGCGACGGTCGGTGCAACCTGCGCAGAAAGCTCGCCGAGCGCGCGAACGAGCGATTCGACACCCTTCTTGATGCACACCTTGCCCACATAAACGAGCGAACCGGGGGTGCGCCGGACCGCAGGGTCGGGACAGAAGACCCGATGGTCGTAGCCCGTTCCCACCACGTGGATCCGGGCGGGATCCACGCCGCACACGCGCTCGATCTCGGTCGCTTGCTCCGCATGGAGCGCAAAAACGGCGTCGAGCGCACGGGCTGCAGTCAAAATACGCTCGCGCTCCAGCCCGTGCGAAAGAAGTTGACGCAGGTCGGTCGAATGGCACACGGCCACGACGGGCACGCCACTTATCCGCTCGCGCACGAGGGCCGTGACCAAGTAAAGATGGTGACACAGGACAAGATCGGGCTCGAGCGCAGCGGCCGCTCGGTCGATGGTCGCCGCGAACGCACGCTCGAACGCGGCAGTCTTCGGCGGCGTGAGATCGCGGTAGCGCGTCGAGGGATACGGCATGACGTCGGACATCCCGCAGATCTTAAACGGAAGCTCCGGGGTCTCGAAGTCGACCGTAAAGACCGGCACCTCGGACGGGATATCGCCCTGAGTATCGCCCGGCGCGGCGCCGCAGAGCACGGCGGGCTCATGCCCCGCCGCAAGCTGGGCGCGCACAAGCGCCGAAAGATAGGTACCGCTGCCCGTGCTGTCGGGCTTTTGGGCGGAGACGTTGAGGATGCGCATGACAGCGTCCCTTACGCCAGCGTCCGCGCGCGAACAGCAGCGCCGATGGCGCCGGCGAAGCGTGCCTGGGGAGAGGTTGTCACGGGCGAGGCGAGAAGCTCCGAAAGGCGCTCGACCACATAGGCGTTCTCGCACAGACCGCCCGTGAGGTAGAACGGGGCGCCCGCCGCCTGGCCGGCCATGGTCGCCACACGCGAGACCACGCTCTCGATCACGCCGCGGGCGATGTTCTCGCGTGGCTCGCCGCGACCGATGAGGCTGATGACCTCGCTTTCGGCAAAGACGGTGCACATGCTGGAGATCTTGGTCTCCTCTCCCGCACGTGCGAGATCTGCCATCTGCTGCTGGGTAATGTCCAGGCGGTCAGCCATGATCTCGAGAAAACGACCGGTGCCCGCTGCGCACTTGTCGTTCATGGCGAACTTGACCACGCGACCGCCTTTGAGCTGGATGACCTTGGTGTCCTGTCCTCCCACATCGATCACGGTGCCATGGTCGCCAAAAAGCCGAGCGGCGCCCGCACCGTGGCAGGTGATCTCGGTCACCACCTTGTCCGCATACGGCACGGCCACGCGCCCGTAGCCCGTGGCGACGGTGCGGCACACGTCGTCGGCGACATCGAAGCCGGCCGCCGCCAGCTCGCCACGCAGGCGTTCCGCCGCGTCGACCGACGAGTATCCGGTGGGGATGACGCAGGTAAAGACGACCTCCCCCGCCTCATCGACCACGGCAGCCTTGGCAGCCGTGGACCCAATGTCGATACCGATACCCCGCATGCAATCCTCCTAAAAACGCGTAGATCGAGTCTACCCTCTCCGCTGCTAGAGCGTCTCGATGAAGGCGGCGATACGCGTATCGATCTGACCCTGGTCATAGGCGCTGTAGTCCGTCTCGATCTTCATATACGGAATTCCCGCGTTCTCGACGGCACGCTGCATGCGTGCGCTCTCGACGTTGAAGGTATGGCAGGCCGTAAGCACGTTCTCGATCACGCCATCCACGTGGTACTTCTCGCACATGGCAAGCGTGTTCTCCATGCGTCCGTCGTTGGGCGTCATGACCGAGCAGTTGATCTCGAGGTAACGGTCGGCGATGGCGCGCATGATATCGGGCGCATCCGGGTCGATCATCATCTTGGCCGTGCGCTCGCCCGAGCAGTCGTCCATGCACACGACGGTTCCACCGTTGCGCTCGATCGTACGGCCGATCTTGTTGATCACGCCGCCCACCGGGCAACCGGTGATAAGGATGCGCTTGGCATCCGGCGAGATCGGACGCTCCCCCGCCTCGTATGCCGTCTGGCGCGCGACCACGGTGTCCTCGATCTGCCGGGTGAAGTTCTCGACATCGAAGTTGAACGTACCGGCAAACATGGTGCTCATGAGCTCCACACCGCCCATGACAGGAGGCTCTTGGGCCTGCAGCTCGAACATCTTGAGCTGGGCCTCGCGCAGACGGTTGCGGCGGCGCACGGCGGCGCGCAGGTCATCGTCGGTGATCGTGATGTCGTAGAGCTCCTCGAGGCGCTCCTTGAGCAGCACGCACTCCCGATACCAGCCCTCGCGCTCGTAGGCGCGGTCGCGGCTCTGCGGGAGATGCAGGATGTGCGTGGGCTTGAGCTCGCTTAAGAGCTCGTACATCTTCTTCTTGCCGTCACAGGTAGTCTCGCCGATGATCAGGTCGCTAAAGTAGGTGAACGGGCACTTTTGCGAATAGGCGAACCCGTAGGTCGACTTGATGAGCGGGCAGAGGTTTGCCGGCAACACCTGCTCGGCGTCCGGGATCACCTCGTCGGATGTGCCGCAGAGCCCCACGGCCGAGGCGCCCGCGGCCTCGACGATCTCGAGCGGCGTGTAGCTGCACAGAAATCCCACCAAGCGGTTGCCGGCCTTCTTATAATCCTTGACACGGATGAACGCGGCCTTGCGCTGCTCGTTGAACTCCTCGAACGTGCGCGGCAGCGGCTGCTCCTCGATAGTTGACATGTGGCTCCTTCAATAAAATCTTGCAACGGGAACAACGGCAAAGACGGCTTTCCCAGGTGCCGCAGATTCCGAGCGACAAGCCCGACGACGCGCACTTCGGTACGCGAGGAGCGTTGGAGCCGGAAGGTGCGGTGCCTGGGAAGGCCACAGGGACGGCTTTCCCTAAATCGTCTCGAGGAAGGCCTCGATACGGGTCTGCAGCTGTCCGGCATCCTCGCCGGCGTAATCGGTCGTGATGTGCATGAACGGGATCCCGGCCTTCTCGGCGGCCTTCTCCACCTCGAAGGACTCCATCTCATAGAGCGTGCAGAACTGCAGTGCCACGTCCACGATGCCGTCGGCATGCAGGTCGCGTGCCATCTGAACGATATCCTCCATGCGCTGATGGTTGGGGGTAAAGACGGCGCAGCTGATCTTGAAGTAGCGCTCGGCGATGGCATCGAGCATCTCGTCGACGGTCTCGCCGCTCTCATCGACCAGGTCCTTGTAGTAGCGCGAACCCGTGCAGGATTCCTCGCCCACCACGATGCCGCCGGCCTTCTCGATGAGGTTGAAGAGCTTCCAGTTGGGCACGGCCATGGGCGTACCGGTGTAGAGGATGCGCTTGGTGCCCTTGGGCGCCACGCCCTCACCAGTCTTGACGCGCTCTTCGCACTCGGTGGCCATGTCGTTGATGGCGCCGGTCAGGCGCTCCGTGTCGTCCATGAAGGCCGCCTGCACGGTGAGCAGGCTATCGAGGCCGCTGATGGGTGCCGGATCGGCGGCACGCGTGGCGGCCAGGCGCTGCAGGGCGCGACGCTTCTCGTTGACCGCATGGATCGCCGCCTTCAGGCGCTCGGCCGTGATCTCGACGCCGCATTCCTGCTCGATCTTGGCGGCGAGCTTTTTAACCTCGGCCTTCCAAGCCACAAGCGTGGTGTCGTTGTGCACGTTGGGGATATCCATCACGTACATGTTCTTCTGCGTGGCAAAGAACTCATAGGCCTTCTTCTTGCCGTCGCAGGTGTTCTCGCCCACCACCAGATCGCTCGACTCGATGTAGGGGCACACCTCGCCCAGCTTGAAGCCGGCAAAGCTCTTGATGAGCGGGCAGGTGTTACGTGGCAGGTGCTCCTCGACCTTGTCGGTCGCCCAGTCAGCACCCGAGCACAGACCAACGGGGATGCCGTCGGCAGCGAGCACGATCTCCTCGGGCACGTAGACGCAGAATGACCCAACGATCTTGGTTGCCTCGCCAGCAGCCTTCTTGTCGAGCATCTCCTTGATGCGACCACTGTGGATGTTGCTTGCCACAAAGTCCAAATAGGATGTGGACTTGGGGCGATTCTCCTGCGTCAGGAACATATCCCCGTACATCTGGCCCACGGCACCCAGCAGCATGTCGTGGTCGGCAAGATTCATGCCCAGGCTCTCCCACATCGGGTGGAAATCGAATTCTTCAGCCATGGCGGTTCCCCTCTCGAACCAAAGGTTTTACGGTGCGGTATGCATGCGCGAAAAGCGGCGATGAGCTCTTCGCGCGAAAACCCGGTATCTGGAAAAACCTGCCCAGCTGGAAATAATTTAATTGTCCGTCGTCTCTCCCGGAGCCGTATGCATATACGCTCATATGCGGCTCCGGGCGTTATATCGAGATAGCGCGCCGATAGATCGGCTAAACGTATGCATCGGCGCACCTCCTCTTTACAATCCAAGAGCAACTTTACCAACCCTTAGTGTTGGCGAACACCCCGCTGACAGTCGTATGACGCACGGTAGACGAGACGTATGACCACGCCCCTTATTATTGATAATGAATTATCGGCGATTGAGAAAGAACTATCACAGGATTTCGGTGAACGGTCAGCGCGATACCAGATGGATACGGCTCGCATCGAAATGCATGCGCAGGACCTCGCCCTCGCAGGGGAGCTCGTCAGGTGGCGTGGCGACTTTGTTGACCTTCCACTGCAAACGCGTCGGCGCATCGGCGCGCGGGGGGTCGAGCAGCACCAGGCGCTCGAAACGCGAGTCGCTCGTGCGCGCCACCTGCAAGTCGTAGCTGTTGTGCCCTCGTTCGCGTCGATTGTCGCGATGAAAATAGCTCGCCCGGATACCAAGGTAGGCGACATCGTCGGGCACCGGCGCACCCACGTCGAAGGTCATGCCCCAATCGATGGCCTCGACCGTCGTCGGCCCCACCTTGCGCGCCGGGCTCGTGTTCTTACAGCCCGTCAGGCGCAGGCCCGCAAGCGTCTGGGGATGTTTGACCACGGTGTCGACCGGGCCGTCCTCCACCACGCGGCCGTCGTGCACCACGCAGATCCGCTCGCACAGACGGCATGCCTCATCGATGTCATGGCTCACGTAGAGGACCGTCCGGCCCACCACGTCAAACAGGTCGAGCATATTCTGCTCGAGTGCGCTTTTGAGATAGGCGTCCAGGGCGCTCATGGGTTCGTCGAACATGTAGATGCCGGGATGTGCCGCCACCATGCGGGCAAGTGCCACGCGTTGCTGTTGCCCGCCCGAAAGACGTATCGGGTACCGGTCGGCCAGGTCTGCCACGCCGAAAATGGCCAGATAGCGTTTGGCCAGGCGCCGGCGCGCAGCCTTGTCTTGCGGAGCACTGGCCCCCATCATGCCGGCGCGAACGTTGTCGGCCACCGTCATGTTGGGAAACAGCTGATAATTCTGAAACAGCAGGGCGCATTTGCGCTCCTGGGGCGAGAGATCGATCCCTGCGTTGGAATCGAAAAACGTAACGCCGTTGACGACGATCCGGCCTTCGTCGGGCTTCTCGACACCGGCGATGCAGCGCAGCGTGCAGCTCTTGCCGCAGCCGGAGGCCCCGAGCAGCGCCACACGCTCCTCACCCGCCTCGAGCTGCATGTCAAGGTTGAAATCGGGATAGCGTTTCTTGATATCGAGGATGAGCGACATGGCTAGCAGCCTCCCTCGGCGGACGCACCGCCGCCATCGCGCATGAGCTCGGCCAAGGCCGCCCGATCGATGCGCAGCGCGTCGCCACCCGTCACCTCGAGCGAATCGGACATCTCAAGATCACGGTCGTGCTGGCGCTTGCGCTCGGCATGCGCGAGTCCACGCCCGCGATACGCCTGAACATGTGCCGTGTACATGTTGATGAACAGGATCACCGCGAAGCTGAAGGCGATCACCACCACGACCCAAAAGAGCGCGACCGCGGTGTTGCCGCCCATCCACTCGAAATAGATCGCGATGGGGATGGTCTGCGTGATGCCCGCGTAATTGCCGGCAAAGAACAGCGTGCATCCGAATTCGCCCATGGCGCGTGCAAACGCGAGCACGGCGCCCGCGGCGATCGAGGGCCAGCCGAGTGGCATCATGAGCTTGATGAAGATCTTGCGCTCAGACCAGCCGAGCGTGCGCGCCGCATCGAGCATCTGCGCATCCAGGCTCTCGAACGCCCCGAGCGCGGTGCGGTATACAAGCGGAAACGACACCACGATGGCCGAGATGACGGCCGCCTGCCACGTAAAGACGAGCGAGATGCCGTGCTCGATGAGCCAGCGACCCACCCCGGTCGATCGGCCGAAGAGCATGAGCAGCAAAAAGCCGCACACCGTGGGCGGCAGCACCATCGGGATGGTGAACACCGAATCGAGTACGCCCTTCACGCGACTCGTGGTCCCCATGGTCTTCCATGCGGCCGCGAGCCCCAGAACAAAGGAGACGCCCAGCGCCAATGCGCTCGTCTTGAGGGAGACCCAGAAGGGGCGCATATCGATACCACCTAGAAACGCAACGAGGCGCTCGAGCGGACCCACCTGCTCCCGGGGCGCTATCGCCGCGGCATCGACGATGCGACAGCTATCGAGCCAACGCGCCCCGCCATGGGCATCGCCCGAGGTGGACGCGACTGTCACGTATCGGTCACCGTCCGTTCCCCGCGCGTTAAACGTATACGTGTATCCGCCGCATTCGAACGTGTCGTCCGAGGTGGCGTACCAAGAACCGCCGAGCTCATCGAGATGTGCCCCGCCCATGGAGTTCTTGGCGTCGAGCCCGCCGACGAGCTCCCTGAGCTTTACAAGGTCGTCATCATCCGCAAGATCGATCCCGTAGCGGACGGCCGCCTCGCGGTCGAGCCAGACGATCACGCGATCGGCTGCGGGCACCACGATCAGGTTCGCCTTCTCATCCACCGGAAACCGGTATCCTTTCGGCTGACCCTCCATGACGCGCTCGGTTCCTTTGGCCAGGCGCTCGAACCCCTTGATGCCATACGAGACGCCTTCGAGCGTAGCGGAGGTATCGGGAGCATCGGCGTCGGCGGCATACGCCGACCACGGGACGCCGCACAGGACAAGAGCCGCAAGAAGCGCGACGACGGCAGAGAGTTTAGAGAGCACGGGCTAAATCTCCTCGCGGTGGTATCGAAGGGGTCGGGGCAGGGTCGGACGGCTTATGCCGAAAGCTCGAAGCCGTACTTGGCCCAGATCTTCTGAGCCTTCTTGTCGGTCAGGCAGAAGTCGATGAACAGTTTAGCTTCTTTGGCGTGCTCGGAACCCTTGGCGACCGCACCCGGGTAGACGATCGGCTTATGCGAATCCTCGGGGCACACAAAGGCCTCCTCGATGCCGGCGTAGCGGAAGATATCGGAACTGTAGACAAAGCCCACAGCGCAATCCCCCGTCGAGACATAGCTCGCGGCCGTGCCCACCTTGTCGGCAAGTGCCACCTTGTCGGCGATCTCGGGCGCGTATGCACCGTCATCACCCTCGGTACCGGTATACAGACCCACGGAGGCGAGCGCCTGGTTGGCATATTTGCCGGCCGGCACGGTCGCGGCGTCACCGATGGCGACCTTGCCCTCGACCGTGGCCACATCGGCGATGCTCGCAATCTGGGTGTCCGAGCCCTCGGCCCGCACGATCACCAGGTCATTATTGAACATATCCTCGCGCGTGTCGGCATCGATGAGACCGGCCGTGTCCGCATCGTCCATGGTGCCCTTGGAGGCGGTGATGAGCACATCGACGTCGGCGCCGGCGCGCATCTGCTCCACGAGGTCGCCCGATGCCTTGAACTGGGTGTCGGCAAACTTGGTGCCGGTCTGCTCGGTATAGAGCTCCTGTACCTCGGGCAGCGCCTTCTCAAGCGAGTTGGCGGCAAAGATCTGCAACGTCACCGCTTTCTTCGACGAGGCTGCCTGGGACGAGCCGGCAGCCGAGCCGCTTTCGGTCGAGCCGGTGTTGCCCGAGCAACCGGCCAAGCCGAGTCCGGCGGCGGCAGCGCCGGAAAGCGACAGGAAAGCGCGGCGGGAGATCATATCGTTCATCATCGATTCCTTTCATACAGGGCCGAGGGTCCTTTATTGAATCGCTATTATACTCAGCTGAGAATAATGTTGTTCCGAAGAAATGCCGCCCTACAAGCGTAGGACGGCGCGAACTGCTCATGCGCGACGTGCTCGATCAGTGGCCACCGCCCGCCGTCATCGACACGGCGTGCTCCAGCTGATCGGCCACGGCCTCCCAACTCTCGCGGGCGGCCTTGGTGGAACCGGGAACATTGATAACCAGGGTGCCGCCACGCTGCATGCACACGGCACGGCTCAACATGGCGCGACGGGTCTTGGTCATGGAATAGGCACGGATGGCCTCGGCGATACCCGGCACGTCGCGCTGGCAGACGGCACGCGTGGCCTCGGGTGTCACATCGCGCATCGACAGCCCCGTGCCGCCGCAGGTAATCACGACATCGGCATGCTCGCGGTCGGCCGCCTCGACGATGGCATCGCCGATCTCGTTGACGTCATCGCGTACCACAACATGCGACGACACGGCCCAACCGGCCTCGCGCACCAGTTCCTCAAGCGCGGCTCCCGCCTCGTCCTCGTCGATCGAGCGCGTATCCGAACACGTGACGATCGCAACGTTCAATTTCATAAGCACATTCCTTCCATCGAATACATCGGCAGCGGGAGCTAAAGCACGGCGCCTTCGGGCAGATCGACGCGCACCACGTCGACGGTGTCGCCGCAGGCAAGATCGCAGGGGCCTTCCTGGATACGCAGCAAACAGTTAGCGCGCTGCATGGTACCGAGCAGCGCCGAGTTCTGCGTCTTGGCCTCGGTGACCACGAGCTCCCCGGTCTCGGCATCGCGCGCGACCGTCGCGCGATCGAAAAAGCGACGATCCTGACGCTTCTTGACCGCATGTGTGAGCACGGCGCGCTGTACGGGTCGAGCGCTCGACTCAAAGCCGCGCATCTTGCGCAGGGCGGGGCGCGCGAGCATCTCAAAGCCCACATAGGCTGCGGCGGGATTGCCGGAGAGCCCCAGATACGGCTTACCGCCGATGCGGCCAAAGGTGATCGCCTTGCCGGGACGCATGGAGATGCGGTCGAACAGAACCTCACCCTCGCGTTCCGCCAGGCGCGTCACAAAGTCGTAGTCACCGGCCGAGGCGCCACCGCTCGTGATCACGAAGTCGCACTCCGCCACGGCGCGGTGCACGAGCTCGGCGATCGCATCCTCGTCATCGGGCGCGATACCGTAGAAGACGGGGTCGGCGCCCGCATCGAGCGCCTCGGCCATCAGGGCCGAGGAGTTGGAGTCGCGAATCTGCCCACGCCCCGGGCGCTCCCCCGGCGCCACGAGCTCCGTTCCCAAGGAGATGATGCCCACACGCGGGGCGGCATGCACGCGTACCGTCGCGTAGCCGGCCGAGGCCAGCAGCCCGGCGCCCGCGGGCGTCACGACCTCGCCCGCACGCATGACGACGTCCCCCTCGTGAGCCTCCTCACCGGCGGCGCGCACATTCTCGCCCACCTTGGCCGGAGCGGCAAAGCGTACCCGCGAGCCCTCGTTGCCGTCACCGGAAAGCACCTCGACGATCTCATATTTGACCACGGCGTCCGCCCCCTCGGGCACCGGAGCACCCGTCATGATGCGGACCGTCTGTCCGGCTCCGACAACGCCGTCGAAGTTGTGGCCGGCGGCCTCGTGACCGATGACCTCGAGGATAACCGGCGCCTCGGCGCATGCGTCCCCAAGATCGCGGGAGCGCAGCGCGTATCCGTCCATAGCGCTGGCCGAAAAGGGCGAGATGTCGATATCGGCGACGGCATCCTCGGCGAGCGGTAGACCGGCGGCGCGCCAGACCGGCACCTCCACCACCGATGTCATGCATACGTTGTCCAGAACGATCGCCTGCGCGTCCTCAAGGGGGAGCAGCGTCTCCGTCATATCAGCACCTCTTCCACACGCGCCCGTCACGGCGCATTGCCGTGGCGGCGCATTATATTCTTCTTTATGGAGTATAAAGGCTTCAGCGGGCCCGCATGCTCAAGGACTCACCTCGACAGAGACCTGGGGCCCGAGCGCATGACATCCATAAACATCATCCGCGCTGGTCGCGCGCCCGCCCGTGCGCGACCTATAATGTCAGGCGCAAAACCACCAAAACCGATGTCATACAGCTGGAGCACAGATGCCATCACAGCAACAAACAACCTCAAGTGCCACGGGCTCCCAGGAGACGGCAGCCCCGACCGCGCATCGATTGGACCCGCACGAGCTCGCCATGATGGGCCGTCGCCAGCTCCTGCAGGGAGAGAGGCTCCTGCTCTCCGACACCCGACGCGACTGGCGCAACAGCCTTGCGAGCCTGAGGCTGCTCGCACTCGTGTTCGTCGTCTCAGCTGCCATGGGCGTCGCCGCCTGGGCCTTCCTGGCCGCACTCGACATCGTGACCGGCTATCGCGAGGCTCATCCCTGGGTCTTCTGCCTGCTTCCCCTCGTGAGCGTCACCACCGCCTGGATCTATCGGAACCACGGCCTTATGGCCAGGCGCGGCAACAACCTCGTCATCGACACCGCCCTCAAGCCGCGTCTCATCCACGCCCGCATGGCCGTGCTCACCTTCTGCTGCTCGGTCGCCACGCACCTCGCCGGCGGGTCGGCGGGCCGTGAGGGCGCTGCGGTACAGATCGGAGGCACGATCGCCAGCAACGTGTCAAGCCGCATGCATCTGGGCGGGCGTGATCACCATGACCTCATGCTCGCCGGCATCGCGGCGGCGTTCGGCGGCGTGTTCGGCTCGCCGCTCGCCGGCGCCTTCTTTGGCATGGAGATGTGCTTCGTGGGCAAGATCGACTACACGGCGGGCATCTACTGCCTGGTGGCCTCATGCACCGGTAACTTCGTGGCCGAAGCGCTCGGCACAATGCACGAGGTCAACGTCATCGCCCACGTCCCGGCGCTCACGCCCGCCTCGCTCGCGGTTGCCGTTGCCGCCGGCATCGCTTTCGGTCTGACAGCGCGTCTGTTCACCTGGCTCATCCGCACGGTCAAGATGCTCTATGCCCGCCTGTTCACCAACTACCTCGTCGCCGCCCTTGCCGGCTCGCTTGTCCTGATCGTCGCCTATGCCGCCTTTGGCCTCTGGCGGTTCGCGGGGCTGTCGACCTGGCTCGTGGGCGCCGGGTTTTCCGGTCAGACCACGCTCGCCGACGCTGCGGCCAAACTCGTGGTGACGGCGCTCACCCTTGGCTGCGGCTATCAGGGCGGCGAGGTCACCCCGCTCTTTGGCATCGGGGCGGCGCTCGGTGGCTGGATCGGTTGCATGGCCGGAATCGACCCGAGCTTCGTGGCCGCCCTCGGCATGCTCGGCGTCTTCTGTGCCGGTCTCAACGTGCCCATCACCACCATCATGATGAGCATCGACATGTTCCATGGGCGCGGCGCGATCTATTTTGTGATCGTGTCCTTCGTAAGCTATCTGGTGGCCGGCCACCGCGGCGTCTACCCCGCACAGCGCATCGTGACGCCCAAGCGCCGCTCGCTCGAGGCCGACGAGGGCGGCACCGTCGAGCAGGCTATCGAGCGCCACCGCGACGCCGCCCTCTAAACCTGATCCCAAAGTGCCAGGGGCTTTGGGATCACCACCCCGACTGGCCCCAAAGCCCCTGGCACTTTGGGACCACCCTTAGGAGCGCCATGCAGGCAACACCTTTTGGACATACCCTCATCATCGCCAACCCGGCAGCACAGTCCGGCGCCGCCCGCGCGGTCGCCAAGCGGCTCCAACGCTTCTTGGACCTCACCTGTCCCGACGAGCATTTCGAGCTTGCCTGGACCGAGCGGCCCGGACATGCGACCCGTCTCGCACGTGAGGCCCGCGGATTCGACACCGTCCTTGCGCTCGGAGGCGACGGCGTCATCCATGAGGTCGTCAACGGTCTCATGGACTATCCCGATCCCCTGCGCCCCGCGCTGGCCATCCTTCCCGTGGGATCGGGCAACGACTTTGCCCAGACCCTCGGCATCACCGACTTCTCGGGCCGCGATTTCGCAGCTTTATTGCGCTGCGAGCGCAAACGCCTCGATATCGGACAAATACGTACCTGGAATCCCGCAACGGGAAGCGGCCGCGCGCAGATCAGCTATTTCGACCAAACGCTCTCGATTGGCATCGATGCCGCCATTGGGCTGGGAACCGCGACGCTACGCAAAAAGACCGGCCTCACGGGAGCGGCGCTCTACACGCTCTCGGGACTCGAGCAGTTCATGCTTCGCTATCGCGACTTTCCGCTCACCGTCAGCTTTGACAGCGCGCCTCCCGAGCGCATCCGTGCCGTCATCATGGCCGTGCAGCTCGGTACCACCTATGGCTCGGGCTTCAAGATCTGTCCCGATGCCGATCCCGCCGATGGCCTGCTCGACGTGTGCTACGCCTGCGGCCCTGTTCCACGCGCCATCGCACTGCCGGTGTTTCTCTCGGCCAAAGGCGGCCACCACACCGGGCTGCCGCCGATCCGCACCCGCCGCTGCAAGCAGGCCAGCTTAACCTTCGAGACGCCGGATTATCCCATTCAGGCCGACGGCGAGCGCCTGCAGGCAGCAAGAATCGATATCGGCATCCTGCCGGCGGCCCTTACCGTCTGGCAACCCATCTCCTGACCCGCCTGATCGGTGGTCCCAAAGTGCCAGGGGGATTGGGATCATTGATCCAAACTGGTCCCAATCCCCCTGGCACTTTGGGATCAGTTTGGGGTCACCAGAGGTTATCCGTGCGGCGGTTGGCCTTTTTGATGGCGGTGAACCGTTTGTCGTTTAGGCGCTTTTGGCGAGAACGCTTGGGCACCTTGGTCTTGACGCGCCGGCGCGGCGCCCGCCCCCGCCGCTCAAGCTCGGAGCGCAGCTTGCGCAGGCAGCTTGCTCGATTCTGAAACTGACTTCGACTCTCACGCGCCGTGACCGTGATGCCCGTAGGAATATGCTTCATCCGCACGGCCGAATCAGTGGTGTTGACGCCCTGCCCGCCCGGACCGGTGGCGCGAAACACCTGCACCTCGCAAGCACGGACGAGTTCATCGGCGCTCTGCTCGGCAAAAGTCGCATAATCGCGCCAGCCCAGCTGCTTCCCCTCCATACGAAACTTCCCTTCTTAAAAAAAGCGTGGTGGAAGGACTATCCCTCCACCACGCTGCAATCGCTCGAGTGTATCGCGCAAAGATCGATGCTAGGCAAACGTAATCTCGCCGGTGTCGCAATCCATCTCCTCGATGCGCGCCAGGCTCTCGACCCTAAAGCCGCGCTCGCGCAGCTTGTCGCCACCGCCCTGGAAGCCCTTCTCAACCGCGATGCCGATACCCGAGACCTCGGCGCCGGCAGCCTCGCAAATCTTGATAAGGCCCTCGAGAGCACAGCCGTTGGCCAGGAAGTCGTCGATGATGAGCACCTTGTCGCCCGGGGACAAGAAGCGCTTGCCCACGATGACCGGATATTCCTTCTGCTTGGTAAAGGAATAGATAGTGGTGGCATACTGCTCGCCGTCGAGGTTGATGGACTGTGCCTTCTTGGCAAAGACCACCGGCACACCGCCAAAATGCTGTGCGGCGATGCAGGCCATGCCGATACCGGAAGCCTCGATCGTCAGGATCTTGTTGATCTCGGTGCCCTCGAACAGACGGGCCCACTCGGCGCCCATATGGTCGAACAGCTCGACGTCGCACTGGTGGTTGAGAAACGCATCGACCTTGAGAACGTTTCCGGCTTTGACGATGCCGTCACGGCGAATGCGATCCTCAAGTTCCTGCATGGTGCAACCCCTTCTCGCGGTACCTGTCCGCGCGATTCAACAACGTTGCACGATAGTCTACCACGGACACCCGGTGCCAGACACGCCGCCGAACCCCAATTTGGGGACAGTCCCCAAATTGGGGTTAACGGCGCGACCGCACCAGCCGGACCACCGTGAGCGCGAAGCCCAGCGCGGCAAATGCCATGAGCGTATAGAAAAGCGCACGGTAGCCGCAGAGGAAGATGTCCGGACGACCCGCCACATAGCTCGTGACCGAACGACCCGCCGCGACGGACATCTGGCCGTAGAGGATATGGGAGCCCGCCGAGATACCGATCGCCATACCGGCGTAGCGGGCGAGGCTTCCCATGCTCCCGGCAAATCCGAGCGCCTCGCGCGGCGCCGAGCCCATATAGAGGGAGTTGTTGGGACTCTGGAAGATGGAGGTGCCGCACGACATGAGCGCCACGAACCCCACGATCGCGGGGATCGCGGAGTGCTCGTCGAGCGTGCTCACCGCAAAGAGACCGCAGATGTAGACGGCGAGTCCCACGGCGGTCGGCACCTCGCAGCCGATACGGTCCGAGACCGACCCCGAGAGCGGTCCCACAAAGGCATTGACCACCGGAAGCGCCAAAAAGAGCAGGCCCGCGATATCCGAGGAGAACCCATGGGCGTCCTGGAAATAGAACGGCAGCACGAATTCCGACGCGCCGATGCCGATAAAAACGATGAGCATGCAAGCGAGGTTGATACTGAAGGCCGGACTCGAGAAGCAACGCCGCGCGGATTGTGCGAGCGGCGCGAGGCGCTCCCCCGCCGAAGGCTTCACATGGGGCAAGGTGTAGAGCCCCACCAAAAACGAGATGACGCCTACCGGGATGTTGATGAGAAAGATGCTCTCCCACGGAAAGTTCGAAACCAGGACACCACCGAGCACCGGCCCGCACATCATGCCGAGCGCCACGAAGGTCGACAGCAGGCCCATGGCACGCCCGCGCTCGCGCGCCGGGAACGATTCGGTGATGATGCCCATGTTGTTGGCCATAGCCGCCGCGCATCCCACGCCTTGGAGCACGCGGGAGAGGGCGAGGATCTCAAGCGACTGCGAGAGACCGCAGCAGAGCGAGCCGAGCGTGAACACCACCACACCGAGTTGGAAGATGTTGACCTTGCCCCGCACGTCTCCCAAGCGGCCGAACGGCAGCATGGCGAGACAGGTGGCGACCAGGTAGACCGAACTCACGAGTTGGATTCGGTCGAGCCCAACGCCGAGCTCCTTTTGCATGACCGGTAGCGCCACCGTGACGATACTCGAGTCAAGGCAGGCCATAAACGTCATGACAAGCACCGTGTAGAGAATCGCCCATTTGTTCTTACCGTGCGTGTCGCCCTCGACGGCGATGCGCTCGCGTCGCAGCTGCTCCTCGGTTTTCTCCATATCAACCCCTTTACAACAAAAAAGCGGGACCCCTGACCGGCGGCGCACGGCTGTGCGGCTACGGTCGGGGCCCCGCCATATGGAATCGGAACTTGCCTTTGCGGTTCGCGAGTATAGCATGAAAGCCACGCGATTCAAAAACGGAGGTCGTTATGGCACATTCGATCGAAAACGTCATCTTCGACATGGGCGGCGTACTCATGGTCTTCGACGGACATGCGTTCGCGCGCAACTTCACCAGCAACGATAAGGACGCCGAGCTGCTCTGGCGTGCGTATTTCGGGCGTACCGAATGGGCGCTCGTGGACGCCGGAGCGCTCGGCTTCGACACGCTCGAGCGCCTGGCCCGCCGCGAGCTGCCCGAGCGCCTATGGCCCAACCTCGAGGCCTGCGCACGAGACTGGCCCAAGAAATCGGTCCCGATACCCGAGACCAACGCGCTCGTCCCGCGCATCAAGACGGCGGGACTCGGCGTCTACCTACTCTCGAATGCGGGAGTGCGCATCGGCGAGCAGCTCGACCACATGCCCGCGAACGAATACTTCGACGGGCGCGTGGTGAGCGCCTTCGAACGCATCATGAAGCCCGACCCGGCCATCTACCAGCTCGCCTGCATGCGTTTTGGCATCGACCCCGCGACGGCGCTATTTGTGGACGACAACGAGGCCAATTGCGAGGGTGCCGAACTCGCTGGCCTCCAGAGCTTCCACTTCGCCGGCGATGCCAACGCCCTCGAAAGAACCATCTTTTCCAAGTGAGTGGACTTTTGCCGTCCCTCCGTGGATAGAACGCCCCGCCATCTCGCAAGATGGCGGGGCGTTCTCGTTCTATTCGCCGCGAATCTCGCTTAACTGGCGTCGAGTGCCTGCGAGATGTCGGCAATCAGGTCCTCGGTCGCCTCGAGGCCACACGACAGGCGCACCATGTCGGCCGAGATACCGCACGCGATGAGCTCCTCGTCGTTCATCTGCCGATGCGTGGCGTTGGCCGGATGCAGGCAACAGGTGCGGGCATCGGCCACATGCGTGGCGATCTGCGCCATCTTGAGGCTCGACATAAACGTCTCCGCCGCCGCGCGTCCGCCGTTAAAGCCGAAGCTCACCACGCCGCACGTGCCGTTGGGCATGTACTTTTGCGCGAGCTCATAGTACTTGTCGCCCTTAAGCCCCGGATAGCTCACAAAGCGCACCTTGGGGTGCCGCGACAGGAATTCGGCGACAGCCAGACCGTTCTTACAATGCTGTGGCATGCGTACATGCAGGCTCTCGATCGAGCTGTTGAGGTAGAACGCCGCCTGCGGGCTCTGCATGGGCCCAAGGTCGCGCATGAGCTGAGCCGTCGCCTTGGTGATGAAGGCACCGCCCAAACCGAACTTCTCGGCATACGTCACGCCGTGATAGCTCTCGTCGGGTGTCGTGAGGCCCGGGAACTTATCCGCGTGGGCCATCCAATCGAACACGCCGTGGTCGACGATCGCGCCGCCCAGATAGGCCGCATGGCCATCCATGTACTTGGTGGTGGAGTGGGTCACGATATCGGCACCCCACTCGAACGGACGGCAGTTGACCGGCGTGGGGAACGTGTTATCGACCATGAGCGGCACACCGTGTTCGTGCGCCGCCTTCGCGAACCGCTCGATATCGAGCACCGCGAGGGCCGGGTTGGCAATCGTCTCGCCAAAGACGAGCTTGGTGTTGGGACGGAAGGCCGCCTCGAGCTCCTCGTCGGTGCAAGTGGGCGAAACGAAAGTGCAAGTGACACCCATGCGTCCCATAGTGTGCGCGAGCAGATTATACGTCCCGCCGTAGATGGCCGAGCTCGCCACCACGTGGTCGCCGCACTCGACGATGTTGAAGATGGCCAGGAAGTTGGCTGCCATGCCCGAGCTCGTGAGCATCGCGGCGCTGCCGCCCTCCATCTCACAGATCTTGGCGGCGACGAGATCGCAGGTGGGGTTCTGCAAGCGGCTGTAGAAGTAGCCCTCCTCCTCGAGGTCGAAGAGCCTCCCCATGTGCTCGGAAGTATCGTATTTCCATGTGGTTGACTGGATGATGGGCACCTGGCGCGGTTCGGCGTCGCCGGGATGGTATCCGCCCTGCACGCAGGTGGTTCCGATATGCTGCTCGCTCATATGCGCTCCTTGGAAGTGAAGGTCCGTGTCGCACCTCACGATACCCGCGCGCGCCGAGCCTCTCAACCAATCACGCAGGTAGGCATATGAGCGCGGCGCGATGCGCGCTCCAATGCGCCGCCGCGCGGGGTAAGATATTCGGGTACACTGAACCGCCCCATCGCAAGCAAGGGAGACCATCATGAAAAAGATCGACATCGCCGCGCTCGACACCGCAGCCTGCCAAGCTCAGGCGGCCGAGTACCACGCCCGTGGCTTCAACTGCGCCCAGGCTGTCGCCTGCACGCTCGCGCCCGCCGTGGGCCTCGACCCCGAGACCGCCTTCGTGCTCACCGAGGGATTCGGCGCCGGCATGGGCGGCATGACCGAAACCTGCGGCGCCATCTCGGGCGCCGTGGCCATCATGGGCTGGGTCATGAGCGAAGGCATGGAAAACCCCAAGACTAAAGGCCAGACCTACAAGCTCTCGCGCGAGATCGCCAAGCGGTTCCACGATAAGAACTCCACCACCGTCTGCGGCACGCTCAAGGGTATCGGAAGCGACCAGGGCCCGCTCCGCAGCTGCCCGGGCTGCATCGACGACGCCGTCGAGATCGCCTGCGACATGCTGCGCATCCTCGCCTAACAACTGGTCCCAAAGTGCCAGGGGCAAAGGGACCACTGTGTGGTCCCTTTGCCCCTGGCACTTTGGGACCACCGGTCCGCCCGAGCCGCTAGAATTCGGCGAACGCGGGCTTGCCGATCTCGATCTGTTCGCGACCCGCCATGAGTTCGCGCATCTTCGCGCAGAATGGCGCTTCCTCCCCCGCCTTGAAGACCAGATGGAGCGTCACGGCATCGGTGTAATCGGTACCCGCGACCTTGGCCCCGGCGCTCTCCGCCAGATGGAGCACCTGCTCGTACTGGGAATACACGATACGCACATCGACGGAAACGACACTCGTCATCTCGATCACAAAACTCGACGCCCGCGCCTCCTCGACCGCCGCCTGCGTCGCCGCCGTATAGGCACGCACCAAGCCGCCCGGCCCCAACAGGGTTCCGCCAAAGTAGCGCGTCACCACGCAGCAGACGTTCTTGAGCCCCGCTCCGCGCAACACCTCGAGCGTGGGCATGCCGCTCGTGCGGCTCGGTTCGCCGTCATCGGACTGACGCTCACGCCCGTCAAGAAGAATCCACGCCGGCACGTTATGACGTGCATCGTAGTGTCGCTTGCGCACCATCTCGATAAAGGCATTCGCCTCGTCCTCCGACTCGACGTGGACCAGTTGCGCGATAAACCGGCTCTTACGGTCCACGAACTCCCCCGAGGCCTCAACCCCTCCCCTTAGCGTGAAATAGCTATCCAAGAAAACCGTCCAAACCTAAAACGAATCAATAACGTAGATTTAAATGATAGGACAGAGTAGCGAGAGCCCGTCATTCGAGTCGATTTGGCCCGAAATCCAAGGGCATTGACCTTATGGTCATGCCCGCAGGATTGAGCGCCAAATCGGCCGAATGACGGGCTCGCAGCGTCAACAAAGTGCTGAGGGGGCCGATAAGCCGGGTTCTGTCGTGAACGGTCATTTATCTCGTCTGCACGTTGCCGTACAGCTCCTCGCACGCTACCCGAACGCGGACCGGGCCGGCCCATGGCGTTCCTATTCGCGCTTGCTCCGGATGGGGCTTGCCAAGCCGCCGTGTTGCCACGACGCTGGTGGTCTCTTACACCACCGTTTCAGCTTTTCCCTTTACGCACAAGGCGCAGGTGGGAGTCTTCTTTTCTGCGGCGCTTTCCGTCGGATCACTCCGCCCGGCCGTTAGCCGGCATCCCGCCCTCTGGAGCCCGGACTTTCCTCACGCACGCCGCAAACGGCGCATCGCGCGACCGTCTGGCCCGCTCAGCGGTAGTGATTCTAACACAGCCCCGGCACCCAGCCTCCAAACACACAAAAAGCGGTGCAGACCAAATAACCCGCACCGCTTCATACGCAGAAGAATCGCTTGGACCTTAAAAAGGCGTCGAGAATTCCGACTGACCCTCAGAGACTATCGACCCATGTTCTCGAATTTCTCGCGCTCCTCTTTGAGGCGCGCCTCCTCCTCGGCTTTAAGCTTGTCGCGCGTCTTTGAGTTGGGCACGCTCATACCGGCGACACCGAAGGCGACAAACGCGATCACGCAACCGAGAACGAGCTCGAGAATCGCAAGAATAGGATTATCGCCCGGGTCGATAAAGGCAGCGAGCGCCCAATTGACGCCCCACCACATAAAGACGCCGCAGACGGCGCCCACGACACCGCTCGCGAACTTGAGCGACCCGAACTGCGCACTGTAGCAGAAATACGCCATGAGGCCCACGATCGCGACGCAGGTGATGAGATCGAAGGGACCCGAGGGCAAAATAAAGAACGGATGCATGCAAGCTCCTTTGGATGGTGCGATGATTAAATCGATACAACTCGTCACGTCAAGCCCAAAGGGCGCAAACGGAAACAAAGCGTAGCAGACCATATCGTACCCACCGTTCGCGCGTCAAACCTCGCAAAACGCAAAAGCGTGCCACGGAATCCGGCGGGCAGACCGAACAGGAGCGAACATGCAGATCGTCGACTACAAGCCCTTATATAAAGAGAGCGTTCGCGCCGTATGCCTCGCCACGGCAAGCGAACGTGCCCGCACACAGGCCACGCACCGCGCCTTCACGTACGATATGTACTGCGATGAATACCTCGACCACGAAATCGCCCTCATCCTGGAGGACGGGGGCATTGCTCACGGCTATGTGCTCTGCGCGCCCGATTTCGATGCCTGGATCCAGCACGCGTCCCCCTATCACGAGCGCATCCGGTCGCTCGGGCCCGCCTATGTCGATCGCCTCGCTCGAGAGATCGGCACCTACCGTCGCCACAAAGACCGCTATCCGGCACACCTGCACATCGATATCGAACCCGGCCTTACCGGAAGCGGCTGGGGCGGCAAGCTCATCGAAACCCTAATCGAGCGTCTTAATGACCAACACGTCCCCGGCCTCATGCTCGGCGTAAGCGCCGACAACACAGCGGCGATCCGCTTCTACGAGCGCCACGGTTTCGAGCTGATCGAGAGCGACGATCTTTCTCTATTGATGGGATGCAGGCTCTAAATTACGGCAAGCAAAAGAAGAGGCCGTTCCCATCTCGCTACCATTTCGTGTCGTGGAGCAATGCGTCGTCGTGATTCTTGTAGATCGTGCTATTCCAGCTGGCCCAAACAAACCCGGGATCCCAACGACGAACGGACCCACACCCATCGCACTGCCACCAGGTGTATCGGAAACAATCGTCCAACCTCTGATGAATGCAGGTATGGGTAGTCGTTTTCTTGCAGACTGGACATTTCCCTTCCCATGTCTGACCCTCCCTGAGGTGCCAACCGCTGGAGTTTCCGCCGGAGACCTTTTCGAGCTGATCGTCGCTCAATTCGGGCGCAACGACATCCGAGTTGACATGCAGAGTATCGGGCTTTTTGGCGTCGCTCATGATAGGCTCCTTACTCTCATGACGTGAAACTACCTGAGATCGAAGGCGACGAAGATATTCATGACGGCCGTCATAAGCTCGCGCCTTGAACTTGATGACAGCATACCGAGGCATACGCATCAAAAACGCACCAAGCAATGAAAAAAAGAACCCGTCCGGATAACCGAACGGGTTCTTTGAACTCGCTATGGAAGCTCGGATTCAACCGAATTACTCGGCGTCCTCGTCCTTCTTGTCGGAAGGCAGCGGAGTGACCTCGATCTCGACGCCCAGAGTCTCAGCAGCGGACTTCATGGACAGGGAGATACGACGACGGTCGAGGTCGATCTCCATGACCTTGACCTGAACCTTGTCGCCCACGTGGGTGACCTGAGAAGGCTGATCGACGTGCTTGTTGGCCATCTCGGAGATGTGGACCAGGCCCTCGATGCCCTCGCCCAGATCGACGAACGCGCCGAACGGCACGAGCTTGGTCACGGTACCCTCGACGATAGCGCCGACCGGGTACTTCTTGACCAGCGCACGCCACGGATCCTCGGTGGTCTGCTTGAGACCAAGGGAGATGCGCTCGCGGTTGAGATCGACGTCGAGAACCTCGACCTCGACCTCCTGGCCGACCTTGACAACCTCGGAAGGATGGTTGACGTGGTTCCAGGAAAGCTCGGAAATGTGGATGAGGCCGTCGATGCCGCCGAGGTCGACGAAGGCGCCGAAGTCGACGATGGAGGAAACGGTGCCCTTGAGGCGCATGCCATTGGAGAGCTTGGAGAGGATTTCGGCGCGCTCGTTCTTGCGGCCTTCCTCAAGCAGCACGCGACGGGACAGGACGACGTTGTTGCGGTTGCGGTCCATCTCGATGACGCGGGCCTCGATGCGGG
>ERZ808246.360-NODE-360-length-39325-cov-3.953858_pt1 | contig 39325 bp, 33 predicted proteins | sample MGYA00521083_ERZ808246 | MGnify/ENA primary metagenome ERZ808246 (study PRJEB31516, sample SAMN03275577) | gut metagenome | biome: mammalia-associated habitat; material: feces | host: Papio cynocephalus | place: Kenya | collected 2012-07-07 ...
TGGTCAACTCTTTGTCTATACTAGTTAATGTTTTTAAGACCCTTTTCTTTGTTTGATCTACTTCCTTATCGCCAATGCAAACTGGGTCCATATGAATAGTAATGTCTACACCGAATTTATTTTTTATATCTTCTTCTATGTTGTCTATTACGTCATGGATGTAGGGGAAGTCTTCTTTTTCATTGACTTCAACATGCAATGAAACAAATATTTTTGTCGCGCCATAATTATGACAAATGACGTCATGTACCCCTTTCACTTCTTTATACCTTAATACTTCATTAACTATTTTTTGAACATATTTTTTATCCGTTGCTTCCCCAATTAAGGGATTGCTAGTTTCTTTTATCATCATAAAACCGGAATAGAGAATAAACAAAGAAACGGCTACACCCATATACGAATCTAGATAAGGGAAATTTAAACAAAAACTTATTATGGCTCCTATTCCTAACAATGAAGAGGCTATGGCGTCTGATAATGAATCTAGATAGGTGGCTTTTAAAGAAGGGGAGGCAATTGCTTTTCCTAGCCCATAATTAACATAGCCTTGAAATAGCTTTATCAAGGAAGAGGCAAATAAAACGATGATGGAGGAAATTTCATAAATCACCTCATCTTGATTTATTATTCCTTTTATTGAAGTTACCAATAATTCAATTCCGGCCGTTACAACAAATACCGAGACTATTAGTCCAGAAATATATTCAATTCTTTGATGGCCGAAGGGGTGGTCTTTATCGGCTGGTTTTAAAGACATTTTAAAGCCAATTAAGGTTACTAGGTTCGATGCCAAATCGCCTAAATTATTGATGGCATCACCTAAAAGGGCCAATGGGATTATCCAATTATTCTTGCTCGCGCCATATAAGGCTATTCCAAATTTTAATAAAACAAGCAAGAGGTTTGTGATAATTCCAAATACGGCTGCAAGTTTTCCATGTTTCCCTCTAATTAAAGAATTATCAACGTCTTGATAGTTTTTAATGAATAATTTTCTTAATAAAGTAACCATTTAATTAGTTTATCACAATATTGTCTTGCTTATGAAAGAAGATATTTTATGTCGTCTTTGCTTAGCTTTGCGATGCCTTCATCCCCTTCTTTTATTAAAGAAGTTGCAATGTCTTTTTTTAGCTCTTGAAGTTTTATTACTTTTTCTTCGATAGTATTAAAAGAAACTAACTTTAATACGGTCACGGGTCTAGTCTGCCCAATCCTATGAGCTCTATCTGTGGCTTGTTCTTCAGCCGCATTATTCCACCAGGGATCCAAATGTATGACATAATCTGCCCCATATAGATTTAGCCCTGTGCCTCCTGCTTTTAAAGAAACTAGCATTACTTTGATATCATCTTTATTGTTAAAAGATTCACTTAAGGCAATTCTTTCTTCTCCGTTAGTTGCCCCTTCAATTATCGCAGTAGCTATACCGTGATCCCTTAAATAAGAAGAGAGGTGATGCAAGGCTTTTACAAAGCTAGAAAAGATTACAAATTTATGGCCGTTTTCTATTCCTTGGGTTAATACTTCTAAAATATATTGGAATTTCGATGGTTCAAAATTGGTATTTTCAAAGAATGCCGGTGCATCAGAACAAATGGTTCTAAGCCTTACTAAAGAAGCCAAAATTGAAGCTATATTTCCAGAATTCATATCTCTTCTAGCCCTTTCTAAATAGGCATCATAAATTTTTGCTTCTTCTTCCTCCATGGTAATTGAAATATTTTCGATTGTTTTTGGAGGCAAATCTTTTAAAACGTCTTCTTTTTTTCTTCTTAAGTAGAATGGCTTTATTTTATTATATAGCTTATTGGCTTTTTCTTTTGAGGGGGCATAGCCATAAGTTCTTGCAAAATCATTTCTTTCTCCTAGATACCCTTCCATTAAGAAATCAAAAATTGAAAATAAGTCGATTGCTGAGTTTTCAACCGGAGTTCCTGTTAAGGCTAGTTTGTAAGTAGATTTAAGCGATTTTACCGCAAGAGTCTTTTTTGCGTTTGTATTTTTTATTGTTTGAGCTTCGTCTAAAACAGTCAAAAGAAACTGTATTTGCGTGAATTTTTCAATATCGTTTCTTAAAGAGTCATAAGAAATTATTGCTATAACTGTTTTCTCTTCTTTTAAAGAAGATAATAATTTAACCCTATTTTCTATCGATCCGGAAATGACCATGCTAGGTAATGACGGGGCCCATTTTTCTATTTCTTTTTTCCAGTTATAGGTAACTGATTTTGGGCAAACTATAAGAATTGGTCCTTTTTCTTTTAGAGTCGAGATAAAGGCTATTGTTTGCAATGTCTTTCCTAACCCCATGTCATCAGCAAGTAAGCCTGGCAAATGGTATTTATTTAAACTAGAGAGCCATTTTACTCCATCTAGTTGGTATGACCTTAATTTGTTTTGCAAAAACGAAGGCAAGTTTATATTTGCTTCTTTAAAATGAGAGATATCATTTACAAATGAAGACAAGGATGAATCTAAATCCACTTCGATCCCTTCTTCGCTTTGTAACATGAAAGTCGTCCAAAATGGCAAATTATTTGACTGGTTATGGTCTCTATCGATATTTAAGGAATCGGCTACTTTGACAAAATTCTTCACCTCTTCGCTTTCTAAATCGACAATTTTTCTATCTATTAATATGAATTTTCTTTTTTGCTTATAAGCCTCAAGTATGGAAAATAGTTCATCATCGCTAAATTCGGATGAAGACATGGATGCGTTTATCCATCCTTCTTTTAATAGAAGCTTTGTTCTTACTGTAGGGTTTGTTTTGGTTATATTCAATAAGTTATCGCTTAAAAATAGTTTGCAATAACTGCCCAAATCTTTGTAAGAAGAAGTTAAAAATGCATACACGTATTCATTATCTTTAAGGTATCCATTTTCTAATCCATGTCTTTTTGTTAACTCTTCAATATAAGAATCATAGTAGGCTTTTGAAAATTCGCTTCCTAGGAAAGTATCTTTTTCAATTTCTTCGCCTTGATATTCGAATTTTGTTTTAAAAGATAATGTATCTAAGGCCTTGATGTATTCAATATATAAATTGATTTGGTATTTACTATTTTCACCATTTATTTTCAAAGATTTTTCTTTTTTTATTTTATCTATGACTAGATCTGCAACATATTCAAAATCTTTATCCGTTATTCCTTTTCTTCCGACAAAGGAAATTATTTTTTTGGCGTTTTCTGTTTTAAAAACATAAACATTAATAATTCTTTTGCTTTTTTCAATCGTGGATATTATTTTTTTGCTTTGAACAAATACGCTCTTTTTCTTTAGGTCAGGTATTGCCTTAGGTTTGCCATTTTCATTTATTTCTATTCTACCTTGTTCTAGATTTTCATTTATATAGTATGTTTTGCCATTGATTTTAATTGTTTCGCCTAGCAAATAAGGCAAGAGGCTTGCCATTTCTTTTTTTAATATGCCTTTATTGCTAGCAAAATTGTCGGCAGATAAATTAGCCGCGATTATATATGGCTGAATTTTGTTCATTACTTTTGAATAATCAAGCGTTAATTCTTTTCCGCCTTTAACAATAGGTCTAGTAAATGAATTTAAAAATATATATGGAGATACACTAATTTGTTTTTCTAAATTAGAAGTCAGCAAGATAGTTACATTAGTTAGAAAATCAAATTCCTCTTCTTCGAAATAGACGCTTAGAATTATTGATTCAACTTTAAAAGACTCTCGAATGTGATTTTCCTCATTTTCTATTTCAAATAGAAAACTATTTCTTAAATCAAGTCTTCTTTTGTTTTCTTCTTTAGATAAATTCGCATATTTTAAAACAGATTCATCAATACTTTTATATAGGGATTTTAATTCGTCTAAAGTTTTATTATTTTCTTTTTCTAATAAATATAAATATAAGGCATATGTTTCATTAATAGATTCGGCTTGATAATCAATTTCTCCATTGGAATTTACTTCTAAGTAAGCAAAAAAATCGTGCCCATTTACTTGTTTCGGGAAGCAATAATAAATAAATGAATCTTTTTCTTTGTTAAATCTATAAACAATTATTACTTCGCCAGATTTTAATTCTTCTAAGTATTTCTTTGTTTTTTCTTGACTAATGGCAAAGCTAGCTGAAGAGAACGAATTCTGTTTTACTTTATTTATATACATATTCATTCTCCATACTTTTCGTAACCAACTTTATCTAGTAATCCATAATGGTTTATTAGCTCAAAATAAATTGCTAAAGCATTTTGATTGCCTGCTATAGAGTTAAAGCATTTTTCATTAAGGATTAACTTTTTTGCTAAAGAAGCATCGATTTTGTTTAAACATAATAACCCTAAGGCTATTTCATCCGGCTTTTTAGTTTTTAAATTAAAATCTTTTTCTATTTTCTTAAACAAAAACCCACCTATCTTTAGGTAATATCCTTTGTCAATGCATTCTAATAATTCATAGATATTTTCAACACTGGTTTTCCTTAAATCTACCTCTAGATTTGGATAGATTAGTTTTGGGGTTGGATTGCCTTTATCAATAATTTTGTTAATATTTGTATCAAATGTATTATTTTCTAATGTATCTTCGTTTTTTGAAAATGTTTTATAAAAAGTGATCCAAGATAAACTGTTTGAATTAGACATTTTCAAAATGCATTGCAATGCTAATTTATGATCGATTTGATTGATTTTCTCTATGTGATTTCTACTTAAAAGAGGCGTTTCTATATTAGCTAAAAGTATTTTTGCCAAGCATACGATTTTATTGTTCTCGTTTGATAAAAATATTTCATCTATCAATTCTATTTTTGATTTAGTCGATATGAACGAATAAAAGAGTCTTAAAAAATCTAATTTAATGTTGTTTGGTATTAAGTTTATATCAAAACAAGGCAAGCAATGGCTTGGCATTGTCAATTTTTGCTGCAAAATAGATTCTTTCTCTTTTAAAAATAATTTTATAAGTGCATCTTGAAGTATATCTTTTCTTTGGCTTGCTTTTAAAATGGAGTTAAAGAACCCAATCTTTATGTCATTTGCTTTATTTATTGAATCTAGTAATACATTTGTTGCTTTTTCTTTGTCATTAATGCAGGCAACAAGTCTATCAAAGAGTACTTCGGGTTCTTCGTAATAAGAAGAGTAATAGTTTTCTGTGTTTGTATATTTTTCTAATATCTTAAAAATTATTACACTTAATATGTCTTTGTTTTCCTCGCTTACGTTTTTCCATTGTTTTTCTAGTTCGTTAATGGCTGAACTTACATATGCTGTAGCAGAATAAGTGTTTGTTAAATATTTAAGAGTATCTTCTCCTCTAGTAATTAAGCCTTTTATTCTAAAGTCTTGGTTGTTCGCTGCCGTTTTGGTATTTCTATTTTTTTCTTCGTAGGCTAAAACTATGCAGGCCATATGTTTGCAAGGGTAGGGACAAGGGCAAGTGCAGTATGATTTGTTTACATCCATTCTTCCGTCACTTTTAAAAGAAAGGTGCACATCATAATCATTGCTTCCAAAAACGGTTGCATCGACATGATTTTCATCGATTGAGGTGATTTCATAATCTTTATTTCGATAATATGATCTACCTCTAATTACTATTGTTGAATCAAAGAAATCTAAGTTGTCCATAGATGTGTCTAACACCTCATTATAACAAACAATTTAGTTTCTTGTCACAAAACAATTTAATGTGATTGGCTTTACTTTTGTACATTTAGGTGTTTTTGTTTATATTTATTTCGAAGATATTTTCTAGATATTGTTTATTGGGTTAAAATTAGAATATGAAAAAAAGTATTTTGAATTTTGCTTTAATGGTATTTGGAACCTTAGCCTTGTCTAGTTGTAATATATATACTCCGTTTCTTAAAAGCAGTGAGGATTCGTATAGCGAAGAAAGTTTTTCTCGTCCCGAAAATGATGAAGGATTTTATAAGCCGGAAGCAAGTTCCTATCTTCCTTTTGGCATGAAAGATGTATATGAATCAGAAGGCATTGATGCCGTACCTTCAACTGGTAATGTAAAAATTTTGGTTTTGCCAATTGAATTTAGCGATTATTCTTTTTCAAGTGATTTTACCTCGGATTTAAAAATGGCTTTAGAAGGAAAGGAAGATGGCACGACCGATTATTGGGAATCTTTGTCTTCCTTTTATTATAAGAGCAGTTTTGGCAAATTGAATTTATCTTTTGACATAGCTTCTATTTATAGACCAAATATGTCTTCTTATAAGGCGTATGAAAAATATGCCTCTTCTAGTGATAACGGACGAACTTTAATTGAGGCAGCGCTTAGTTCTTATAAATCTAAAAATTCGACGACAAGTTTTGATTCGGATGGGAATGGATATATTGATGGGGTCATAGCTGTTTATTCTTGTCCTGATTACCAAACGGGGAATTTTAATTTTGAAAAAGTTAACGATACGAGTTTTTTTTGGGCATATACATATTGGGCGGATAATTCTCCAAATAAAACAAGTCCTACTTTGTGTTCTTATTTTTGGCTTTCGCAGTCCTTCTTAACTAATGATAAAGGGGCGGATGCGCATACTTTAATTCATGAATTTGGGCACATGCTAGGTCTTGATGATTATTACCCTGAATCAAATAATGGATTTTATGCAGCTGGTGGCTTGGATATGATGGATTTTAATATCCTTGATCATGACTCTTATTCAAAAAGCATTTTGGGGTGGTGCGTACCGACTGTCATTACTGGAGATTGCACGATTGATATAGAAGCATCAAATAGAAATGGGGATTGTGTTATTATCCCTTCATCTAGTTGGAATGGTACTGGTTTTGGCGAGTATATAATGCTTGAGTTATATACTCCGGATAAACTAAATGAATTAGATTCAAAGGTAGCTTATACCGGTAGGCCACTAGGTTATACGATTCCTGGGGTAAAAATTTATCATATCGACTCAAGGCTAATGGAAGCGAAGTCCGCAGGTGGGAATAAGGTTAATGTCAGTTATTATAATGGGCGTACTCTTTATCCAAAAAGTTCAAATTATTATCAAATTGGTGCGACTAATTGCCAAAAAAGCGTTCATTATGCAGATGAGGATTATTCTTTAATCCATTTAATGGAAGCAAACGGAATCAATACTTTTAAAAATGCCAATTATGGGACTAATGCTACTCTATTTAAAAAAGGTTCGACTTTCTCGCTAGAAAAATTTGGTAAAAATTTCTTTGTGGAACATAAAACCAATAACGATGGATTATTGCCTTCTACTATTTATACTTTAAATAATGGGGACGAATTGCCTGTGGAAATAAAAATAAATTCTGTTTTTGCCAATAAAGCGTCCATTTCTTTCTCTTTTAAATAGGCTTAAAATTAAAACATGGCTAAAAAAAGAGATTCATCGACATTATTAGAAAATAGAAAAGCCCACTTTTTATATTTTTTAAGTGACTTTATAGTTGCTGGATTGGTTTTGACTGGCACGGAAATCAAATCTTTAAGGGCAAGGAATGCTTCTTTAAGCGATTCTTATGTTTATTGTAAAAACGGCGAAGCCTTTATTGCCAATATGCATATTGCCCCGTATAAAGATGGTACTTTTTCTAATGTAGATCACCTTCGCGACAGAAAGTTATTGCTTAATAAAAAAGAAATTAAAAAATTAGAAAGTAAATTAAAACAAGGTGGCTATACTTGCGTTCCTACTAAAGTTTTTTTAAGCCATGGGTATGCTAAAATGGAAATTGCGTTAGCTAAAGGCAAGCAAGCTCACGATAAAAGGGATTCTATAAAAGAAAGAGATGCTAAACGTAGTATAGACAAGGCTAGAAAAGAGGGGGCGAGGGTTAAAGATGAATGATTTCGATTCACTTAATGAATTTCCTTCTTTTAATTTTTCCAAAGCCATTTCCAAGGCAAATTTAAAATCAAATATCCCCTTAATAAAAATAACTGGAAGTAATGGAAAAAGCGTCACCTCCTCAATATTATCGAATATATACGTTCATAACGATTATAAAGTCTGCTCTTTATATCATCTATATGTAACTGCCCCATATAAAAACATTGCTTTTAACAACGAATCGATTTCTTTAGAGGAATTTAATTCTTATTTAGAAAGGTATAAAAAGATAATTTCGAAATATAAATTAAGCAAATGGGAAGCCGTTTCTCTTATTTTCTTTGCTTTTGTAAAAGAAATGAACCCTGATTTAGTTATAGTTGAATTTGATGAAACTTATTGCCAAGTGGAATCTTATTTAGATGAGGAAAACGAAGTCTTATCAATTCTAACTTCTTTAAGTTTGGATCATACGGAAGAATTGGGATCGACTTTAAGCTTAATTGCTTCCTCTTATTGCTTGAATTTTGCTAGAGAGAGCAAGCTTCTTTGTTGCAAATTAGATGATGATACGAAGAAAGTAGTTTTTGATTTAACAAAAGATAATGATTCTTCTTTTTATGAAGTGGATTCATATTTTTCACCTCATTATAACGAAAAAGGAAATTTGGTTTTTTCCTATCGCCCTTTTAAAGAATTAGAAATTGCTTCTGAATATTTGTTTTATGTAGAAGATGCTTGCTTGGCTATTGAAGCTAGCAAAATATTAAGTGATAAGTTTCCTTTGAAAAAAGAAAAAATAGAAGAGGCGTTACTTAATTTAATTGATATTGACGAGGGAAAAAGAATTAAGGAAAACATTTATTTGTTCTCCTGCTCTAATTTAGAAGCGTTTACTCTTTTATCTAAATCCTTTTCTATTATTTCCAAAGGAAATCCTTTTCATATAATAGTTTCGCTTCATAGTGATAAAAATTTATCGTCGATACTGCCTTTACTGGCCATCAATACTTCTTTTATTACATTTACCTATGCTTCTAGTTTATGCCGCGATGAAATCGGTTATTCTCTTTATTTAGATGATTTTCCCTATGTTAAAGATCCTATCGAAGCAGTAAAACAGATTAAACCTAAATACCCGGATGATATTATCATAGTTTGCGGCTGCCGCGAAATTGTGGAGTTAATGGAAAATGAAGCAAAAAGACGATGAACCAAAAATAGATGAATCTTTATTAACGGCGGAACAAAAAGAAGAATTGAAATCAAAGAAGCCAAACATTCCGTTTTTAATTTTCGTTGGGGTCGTTTTGCTTTTGATGATTGCCTGTATCGTTGTTATATTTTCTTTAAAAAATTAATGTCTTTAGAAAAAATAAAAAAAGAAATTGCTATAGTGTCTAATGATTTCTCTTTTTTGTTATTTCCTTTATAAAAAAGAAATCTCTATTGCTTTTGAAGTTGTAGTTTCATTGGACTATTTTTTTATAATTAAGGTTAAAAAGTAAAACTTTAGGTGACTAAAAAAGTTTATATGATTATCATATAAAGGTTAGAAAGAAGGCACGTTAATGGATAATTCTAAACCTAGAAAAGATAATCTTAAGTGGGATGAATATTTTATGGGGATAGCTCTACTATCTTCAATGCGTTCTAAAGACCCGTCAACTCAAGTTGGCGCTTGCATAGTCGATAAAGACAACAAAGTTGTTTCCATTGGCTATAACGGCATGCCAAGAGGAGTAGACGATAATGAAATTCCTTGGGGGCATGGAGAAGGATTGGATTCAAAATATCTTTACGTTTGCCACGCTGAATTCAACGCCATTTTAAATACAAGAAACGGCAGCGCTTTATCTGGGTGCAAAATTTATGTCACTTTATTTCCGTGCAACGAATGCGCCAAGGCCATTGTCCAGGTTGGAATAAAAGAAGTTATTTATCTTGGCGATAAATATCATGATGGAATCGAGGCTACGGCATCTAGGAAGATTTTGGATTTATCTGGAGTCAAATATAGGGCATACACAGGAAGGGAACTTCGTTTGAATGTTGGGAAATAGAGGCTTTTTCTATCGTCTTTGTATAATGGTTATTGTCTTTTTGATAGCGGGACTACCCTTTTTGATTCCCCTTTCTTTAGATAAGAACACGGCTTCTTGGCTTGTTTATACTATTGTTGGGATTTACTGTGGTGTTTTCTTAATTTGTGAAGTTGCTTTGGAAGTTTATATATATTTAAAGAAGAAAAAAAGAGAAAAATGAATAATGTTTGTTCTATAAATAATCTTTCCTTTTCTTATGAAGAAAACAAATCGACTTTGAAAAACATTTCTTTTGATATACCTTCTTCTAGCTATTGCGCCATAATCGGACATAATGGATCAGGCAAATCCACTTTGGCGAAACTAATTATGGGCTTGCTTGAACCTAATGAAGGTGAAATTAGTTTATTTGGAAAGAAGTTAGAGAAGAAAAGCTTAAAAGAATTAAGAAGAAAAATGGGGATAGTCTTTCAAAATCCTGATAATCAATTCGTGGGTTCAACTGTAGAAGATGATATTGCTTTTGGGCTAGAAAATAGAAACATTCCGCGAGAAGAAATGGTTAAGAATGTTGATTATATTTGTAAGAAAGTTGGCATGGAAGATTTTAAAAAGCATGAGCCTTCTTCTTTAAGTGGCGGTCAAAAACAAAGGGTTGCTATTGCAGGAGTTTTATCCTTGGGAGTTGATTTTATTATTTTTGATGAAGCTACAGCTATGTTAGATCCAAAAGGAAAAAAAGAAATTGCTTCCTTAATCTTGGATATTAAAAAAGAAAACTCCTCTTTAACGATTTTATCTATTACGCACGATGTCGAAGAAGCTTCTAAAGCTGACGAGGTAATTGTAATTAATGACGGCTCTATTTTTATGAAGGGAAAACCGGAAGAGATATTTTCAAAAGTAGATGAGCTTCGTTCTATTTCTTTGGATGTTCCATTTTTTTATTCTTTAAAATATCAATTAGAAAAAGAAGGTCTTGAAATACCTTCTTCTATTAAAAACGAAGAAGAGTTGGGGGAATATTTATGCCGATAGATATTTCCTCTTTATTCTATACATACAACATAAAAACCCCATTGGAACATAGAGCCTTAAACGACATTAATTTGCATATTGAAGAAGGGGATTTTTTGGGTTTGGTTGGTAGGACTGGCTGCGGTAAATCTACTTTAATCCAACACTTAAACGCCTTATTGACTCCAACTTCTGGGGTCGTTAAGGTCGATGAATTCATTAATTCGAGCCAAAAAAAGAAAACAACGAAAAAAATGTCCCCCCTTAGAAAAAGAGTCGGCCTTGTTTTTCAATTTTCTGAGTATCAATTATTCGAAGAAACAGTTTTAAAAGATGTCTGTTTCGGACCTAAAAATTTTAATAGAAGCAAAGAAGAGTCAATTTATGATGCAAAAAAGGCTTTGGAAATGGTTGGGCTAGATTCTTCTTTTTATGATAGGTCTCCATTTGAGTTAAGCGGAGGAGAGAAAAGGCGAGTGGCTATTGCGGGGATTTTAGCTATAAAGCCAAAATATTTGGTTGTTGATGAACCGACTTCGGGATTAGATCCCATGGGAGCAAAGGATATGATGGATTTATTTGAAAAAATCCATCAAGAAGGCACGACTATAATTTTGGTTACCCACGATATGGATATCCTTCTTTCCTATTGCAATAAAGTTGTTGTCATGGAAGAAGGAAAAATAGTTAAGCAATGCAGTCCTAACGCTTTATTTGAAATTGACTGCGAATCCTATTCATTGGAAACCCCTAAAGTATTATCCTTTGCCTCTATTTTAAAAAACAAAGGAATGGATTTGGATTTAAAAAATATTAAGGACGTGGAGTCATTATCTAAACAAATATTTTCTTTAAGGAGCAAACGAAATGGCTAACTTTGCTATTGGTAGATATGTTCCTTATAACTCTTTTTTGCATAGGCTTGATGCTAGAAGCAAAGTTGCCATGACCATTTTCTTGATGATTGCTGTTTTTATGGATTATCCAACTTGGTCGATGAGAGCTTTAGTAGGCGGAGTCATCTTTCTTTTCCTTCTAATTCTTTTATATATTTCAAAGATGAAAATAAGCTCTATCCTTTCCTCTTTAAAAAGCATGTGGTTTATGATTATCTTTTTATTGCTTATTTATATATTGGTGCCAAAGGCAAATAATACCTTGGGTATTGCTTTTAAAATAAATGATTTTGTTGTTTATTGGGACTCTTTTGCCGAAGCCTTTAGGATAATAATGCGTTTAGTTATGATGATCATGATTACAATGATATTAACAGCGACGACTAGGCCTTTGGATTTAACATTTGCTTTGGAATGGTATCTATATCCTTTAAGAATTGTTCATTTTCCAGTCAGTGAAATTGCCATGATGCTTTCGATTGCCCTAAGGTTTATTCCAACTTTGTTAGATGATGCCGACAGGATAATGAAAGCCCAAGCTAGTCGCGGTGTCGATTTTAAACATGGAAAAATTAAAGAAAAAATATTAGGCATTACTTCTTTAATCATTCCTTTGTTTGTTTCTTCGTTTGTTAGAAGCGATGAATTAGCTTCTGCGATGGAATGTAGAGGCTATGACCCAAGAGAAAAAAGAAGCAGATATAGACAATATAAATTTTATATAGGAGATGTTATTTCCATTATATTCGTAGCTGTTTTTGTAGCAGGGGTAATGAGCATTTCCATACTTAATTTCGATGTCTTTGCCTATTTTGGGATAGCTGCCTTATGAAAAAACATTATCTTTGTACTTGTTCATACCGGGGTGCTAATTATTTTGGCTTTCAAAGGCAAAATAAATTTCCAAGCGTTCAAGAAGAAATAGAAAAGGCCCTTCTTTTTCTTTTTAAAGAAGAGACAAAAATAAAAGGGGCGGGTAGGACGGATGCAAAGGTTCATGCAAAAGGGCAAACGTTTTCTTTTTTCTCAACTCCCATTGCCAATAAGGAAAAGTTTCTATTTGCCTTTAATAGACTTCTTCCCATGGATATTAGCGTTAATGATATTAAAGAAGTTCCTTTTTCTTTTGACGCAAGGCATTCTTGCATCGGCAAAGTGTATGAATACAGATTTTGTTTTGGAGAAAAAGACCCTTTTAAAACTGAATTTGAGGCCTATATAGGAAAAAGAGATTTCGATACTATTTCCTTTATTGATGCTTGCGATGTTTTCGTAGGTATTCATAATTTCCAATCTTTTACAACTAAAAAAGAGGATAAAGATGGTTTTATTAGGGACATGACGTTAATTTCACCAAAATTTGATAAAAAAAGAAAAGCTATTTCCATTATTTTTAAATCCAATGGGTTTATGACCTATCAAATTCGCCTTATGGTCGGTGCATTGATTAAGGTCGGCTTAGGGAAATTAAGCAAAAATGACATTAAGGAAAGATTGGAATCTAAAAGCAGGAACATCATGTCTTTTAAAGCACCGGGAGAAGGCTTGACGTTGCTTGAGGTTATTTATGAATAATTTTGAATATAACTATCACACTCATACTAGCAGGTGTGGGCACGCTTGCGGACTAGATGAAGAATATGTTATTGAAGCTATAAAAAACGGCTATAAAAGAATGGGTTTCAGCGACCACGTTATGCTTCCTAATATCTCCCAGCCTGGAATGAGGGGCGAGTTTTCTTTATTTGATAGTTATGTCAATTCCGTGAATAGGTTAAAGAAAAAATACAAAAACCAAATTGAAATAAAGTTGGGATTTGAATGCGAGTGGTATGGAAATACTTTTAAGAATTATTATGAAGATTTGCTTCAGCATAAGGGGTTTGACTATTTAATACTAGGACAGCATTGCTTTTTAAACCAAGGCAGAATGATTTTTTATAAAAGCATCGCAGATGAAGAAAAAGGGTGCGAACTATACGCCTCGGATTTAATTGACGGGATTAGAAGTGGTTTGTTTTCTTATGTTTGTCACCCAGACTTTTTTATTTTAGGATCAGAAGGCATTTCCAATATTGATGAAATCTCAACTAGGATTGCTTTAGAAGCTAAAAAAGCGAATATCCCATTAGAAATCAACATGGGACAAACTAGGAGACTTTCCTTTCCTAAGGCAGCCTCTCCTTATGAGCCTTATTATCCATATGTCCCTTTTTGGAAAATAGTTAAGGAAATAGGCAATAAAATAGTAGTAGGCGTTGATGCTCATAATCCTAGTGATTTTTCAAGAAGCGATTATCTTGCCCTAAGAAAATTCATAAAGGATTTGAATTTAAAAGTCAGTGATGATTTTATGCTTTAAAATAGGCTATATTTTATATTTTTCTTCCCTATTAGGCTAAAGCAGTGATATAGTAAACCCGCAAAAAAACAAGGAGTTTTTTATATGGGAAGGCATTTCGAAGTAAGAGCTGCAGCCATGGCTGCAACTGCAAAAGCCAAGTCCGCCATTTACATGCGTGCATCAAAAGAAATCTATGCGGCGGCAAAATCTGGAGAGCCTGACCCTAATTCAAACCTCGCGCTTCGCTCCGCTATTGAAAAGTATCGTAAGCAATGTCCGAAGGACGTTATTGATAGGGCCATTGAAAAGGCTAAAGGTGGCGATGCCGTTGCTTATATTCCTGGCAGATATGAGTTCATGGGTCCAGGGGGAAGCAATATTGTTGTTGACACTTTAACAGATAACGTCAATAGAGCTTTGGTTTCTGTTAGAACCATCGTTACTAGAAAAGGCGGGAAGATGGCTTCTGTCGCTTATAATTTTAATTTATTAGGTGTTTTGGATTTTAAAGGACCAAAGGAAGAAGAAGTTGAAGAAGCTTTGGTTTTGGGTGATGTCGATGTTACTTCTATAACCGTTGACGAAGATGGTGAAATTGAAGCCACTGTAGCTCCTTCTGATTTAGAAAAGGCAAAAGAAGCTTTGAAGGGCATCGGAGTTACTGATTTTGATAGGGCGGAAACTACCTTATTGCCAAATGAATGGATTGAAGTTGGCGATGAAGATAAAGCTAAGCTCAACGCCATGATGTCTGAATTAGATGAAGCCGAAGACGTCCAAGCTGTTTATACTAACGTTTCGAATCTATAAAGAGTTGATTAAATAAAGTAAGGCCTCGTTTTGTAAATGAGGCTTTTTTTAATTGACAAATGTAATGTAAAACTTTGCATTATATTATTTTTATATACAATCTTCCTTTGTATTTTATAAAAATAGTCGAATAAAAGGATATTATTCCAATGTATGAGAGGAAAATGGGAACGTTTAATACTCGCAAGGAAAGAAAACAATTTTACTCAACAATTTTGCGCGGATTTTCTACATGTATCTAGAAACACATGGGCTAATTGGGAAATGGGAATTTATGAGCCCAGTTTAGAAGATCTATGCCTTATTTCTTCTTTGCTTGATGTTTCAATAGATTATTTGTTAGGCAATGATAAGTATGTTACTTTATCTTTGCAGCAGCGAAAAGAAATCACTGAATTGGCAAATAAGGTCAAAGATATTGTTGGTTCAAACCATAAATAAGAATAAATAAAAAATCGTTTACTGATTTATTTGGCAAAACAAGGCATTTTATTTATGACTAGTAAAATTGACACTTGCTTTTACACGTGCGTGCGTAGATAATACCAAACGGCACTACTTTGAACTAGTAAACCCCGGTAAAGTTTAATTGTTCGAAAAAAGTCGCTTAAACGACAAAAGGAGAAAACTATGCAGCGTCAAACAACCATGGCAAAACCAGCTGAAGTAAAACGCAACTGGTATATCGTTGATGCCACGGATATCCCACTTGGCCGCCTTGCGTCCAAAATTGCTATCGTCTTAATGGGTAAAAACAAACCCACATACACACCAAATGTTGACTGCGGTGACTACATTGTTGTTATCAATGCCTCTAAGGTTAAACTTACCGGTAATGATCCAGAACACAAGAAAAATTATTACAATGTCTCCGAATATAATGGCGGTCTTCGTACCCGCACTGCCGGAGTCATGAAAAGAGAATTCCCAGTCGAACTTATCGAAAGATCGGTTTGGGGAATGGTTCCAAAGGGACCTTTGGGACGTCAAATCGTCAAGAAATTATTTGTCTATGCTGACGAAAAACATGCTCAACAAGCCCAGAACCCAACTGTTCTAGACTTGAGCAAATAAGGAGTTAAAACATGGCAAACGAAACTAAATATTATGGAACCGGCAGAAGAAAGACTTCTGTTGCCCGTGTTTATATTAAAGCTGGAAAAGGCAATATCATCGTTAATGGTAAAAAAGTTGACGAATATATGCCATTCCCGACCCTTGTCTTAGACTTGAAGCAACCTTTGGCCATTTTAGGTGCCGAAGATAGATACGATGTTGAAGCCAACGTATATGGTGGTGGATTCACCGGACAAGCCGAGGCTATTCGTCTTGGGATTGCTAGAGCTTTATTAGAAGCTAATGAAGATAGAAAAGCTCTTAAAGTCGCTGGCATGCTTACCCGTAATGCTAGAAGCAAGGAAAGAAAGAAATACGGTTTAAAAGGTGCACGTCGTGCCCCTCAATTCTCCAAACGTTAATTTGGATTATTGCTTGCAAAAATGCCATCCGAAAGGGTGGCTTTTCTTTTATAAGTCAGGGATAAGCAAAGAAAACAATTATATGTTTTTCCATATTTAATCTTTTTTTAGAAAAGAATCGTTTTAGATTTACCCTTGGGTAATTATTTATATAAATAATCAAACCTAATGAAATCGATTACATTTATTTCATATTGATTAATCAATTGTTAACTAGCAAACACCTCTTTATAATTTACTTGATATGGAAAGTCCTAAGAAAGTAGTCATAAGGCAAGTAGTTTCCTCCTTGCATAAAAATAAAAGAAAGAATATTTCGTTAGATTATCTTTCTAAAATCATTGGAATATATCCTGATGTTTTGGGCGCGGAACTTTCTTATTTTTGTCCTATGATTTTGATGGATCCAAGTGTAAATGTACGCGATTATCTAGAAGATATGAGGCGTTATTTATCTGAACCTAGCAAAAATGTTTCTAAGAAAAAGTCCATAAAAGAAAAAAGGGAACGCATTTATAAAAAAGAGCTTGAGGAATATAAAGGGATTGTAGACTTTATCTATAAAAAAATGACAACTGTTGGGGGCCTTTTAGATCCAGGCTTTGAACTAGATAGACATGAAATTAGAATAATGGAAAAATTGCTCCAAACGGAAAGAAAAAAGTTGCGTAATAAAAAGAAAAAGCAATAATAAAATGCGTTAAAAGTTAATTAAATTTAACAATAAGCCTAATAATTAGGCTTTTTTTAATCTTTGATTGTTTATGGATAAAGAAGAAATTATACTTACACTAACAAGGAGATTTTAATCTTTTTTATATGGCAGAAATTAAAAAAACCATGAAGTCTGTCGATGGAAACACCGCAGCAGCGATGGAATCCTACTATTTTACTGAAGTAGCGGCCATCTATCCAATTACCCCCTCTTCTCCAATGGCTGAATTAGTCGACGTTATGTCTTCTAAAGGGTCCAAAAACTATTTTGGAGCACCCGTAAAAGTCGTTGAAATGCAGTCAGAAGCCGGTGCCTCTGGTGCCGTCCATGGAGCTTTACAAGGTGGAGCTTTAGCTACGACATTTACCGCTAGCCAAGGTTTGCTTTTAATGATTCCGAATATCTATAAGTGGTGTGGGGAATTACTCCCTGCAGTTTTGCATGTTGCAGCTAGATCATTGGCAACACGTGCCCTTTCTATTTTTGGCGACCATCAAGACGTTTATGCAATCAGGCAAACCGGCATTACGATGATTGTCTCTAATTCTGTTCAAGAGATTGCCGATTTAACCCCAGTTGCCCATTTGACAGCTATAGATTCTAGCGTCCCCGTATGCCATTTCTTTGATGGCTTCCGCACTTCTCATGAAGTTCAAAATGTTGAGTTTATCGACGAAGAAGAATGGAAAAAACTTCTTCCGATGGATAAGGTAGAGGAATTTAGGGCCCGTGCTTTAAATCCACACACCCACGCAGTTACTCGTGGTGGCGCTGAAAACGACGACATTTATTTCCAAGCTAGGGAAGCCCAAAATACCCATTTCGAACATGTGATCGATGTTGCTAGTAAATATTTTGAAGAAGCTAGCAAATTAACAGGTAGAAAATATGCCCCATTTGTTTATTATGGCGATGAAAAGGCAACAAAAGTCATAATTGCCATGGGATCAGTTACCGAAACTGCCATGGAAGTCGTTGACGAATTGAATAAAAATGGCGAACATGTTGGCTTAGTAAAAGTTCATTTATATCGTCCTTTCTCTGCCAAACTTCTTTCTAATGCCATCCCATCTTCTGTTAAGAAGATTGCTGTTTTGGATAGAACAAAAGAAACTGGCGCAATGGGCGAACCCCTTTATTTGGATGTAGTAGCCGCTTTAGCTAGCGAAAATCGCAAATTTGATCAAATTCTAGGCGGCCGTTATGGATTATCTAGCAAAGATACCCAACCAAAAGACATCAAGGCCGTTTATGATTTCCTTTCCTCCGCTAACAATTGGAATGGGTTTACCGTTGGAATCAAAGATGATGTTACTCATTTATCGATTCCAGTCGACGATAAATTTGTTATCCCACATAACTATACTTCTTGTTTATTTTATGGGCTTGGATCCGATGGAACCGTTTCGGCCAATAAGAGTTCCATTAAGATTATTGGCGATGCCACCCATCAATATGCCCAAGCCTATTTCCAATATGACTCTAGAAAAGCAGGAGGGACTACCCGTAGCCATCTCCGTTTTGGAAAAGAGCCAATTCATTCCGAATATTATGTCAAGAATGCCGATTTCATCTCTTGCTCACTAGACACTTATATCTTTAAATTTGATATTATTTCCAATTTAAAAGACGGCGGCACTTTCTTGCTTAATACCAACATGGATGATGAAACCTTAATCAAATCCATGCCGAACCGCATGAAGCATCTTTTAGCTCAAAAACATGCAAAATTCTATGTTATTGATGCTAACAAATTGGCTGCTGAATGCCATATGGGACGTCACACCAATACGACTTTGCAAGCTGCCTTCTTTAAATTATCTCCATCGATCATGGATTATGAAGAAGCCGAAAAATGGATGAAGAAGTTTGCTGAAAAATCCTATGCTAAAAAAGGCATGGATATTGTTAAAAACAACTGGGATGCCATTGACGCCGGTCCAAAAGGATTACGTCAAATTACAATCGATCCCGCCTGGATTGACTTGCCATATAATAAAGTAACGGCTATCGATAGCAAAGATACTTATTATGATGAATATGTTGAAGTAATAGACCGTCTTGATGGCGATGAGCTACCAACTAGTGCCTTTACTAAACATGAACTTCTTGATGGCACGATGAATGAAAACATAACCTTTAGACAAAAAAGAGCCATTGCCGATAGAGTTCCAGTTTGGAATCCAACCTATTGTATTGAATGCAATCAATGTGCTTTTGTTTGCCCTCACGCTACAATTCGTCCGTATTTGTTAAACGAAGAAGAAGTCAATAACGCCCCTTCTATTGTTAAGGAAGGATTAAAACCTGCAATTGGAACAAAGGATAAGACGCTTAAGTATCGTATCCAGGTTGCTACTGAAAACTGTATCGGATGTGGCCTTTGTGTTTCCGAATGTATGGCTAATGTTACTGCCACAAAGATGAATAACGATCATTTTGCCTTAAAGATGGTTGATGCCCATACTCAAGCCGAACAACAAGTTGGAGCTGATTATTGCTACACTTCTGTAAGTGAAAAGAAAGATCAATTCCCTGCCGCGCTTGAAAATGGGGTAAAAGGACTTGGCTTTAAAAAGCCATATATGGAAGTAAGCGGTGCTTGTGCTGGATGTGGAGAAGCCCCTTATTATCGCATTGTTTCTCAATTATTTGGAAAAGACATGTTGGTAGCTAATGCTACTGGCTGTTCCTCTATTTATTGTGGCTCAACTCCTTTAACACCATTTGTTAATGACAATGGCAAAAATGGTCCGGCTTGGGCAAACTCTTTATTTGAAGATAATGCCGAATATGGATTCGGTATGAGAATTGCCTCCGATCAAAAGATGAGCCAAATTGTCAGGATTTTAAACGAAGCCAAAGCTAACGAAAATCTTGAGCCTGAACTAAAGGAAATAATTGATAAATACCTTGCTAATTTGAAAAATAGAGACATAGAAAGAACTATCGTCCCTGAATTGATGGAGTTAGTAGACGCTTCTAAGGTTGAATCCATTAAGGAATTAAAGCTTTATGAACGCGATTTAGTCGATAAATCTGTTTGGATTATTGGTGGCGATGGATGGAGCTATGACATTGGATATGGCGGAGTTGACCATGTTTTGGCTAACGAAGCCGATGTTAATATCCTTGTCCTCGATACCGAAGTTTATTCCAATACCGGCGGGCAGGCTTCTAAGTCTTCCCAAACCGGTTCCATTAATAAATTTACTGCTTCCGGCAAAAAAGAGGCCAAAAAGAATCTTGCTTTAATGGCCATGGCTTATGGACACGTCTATGTTGCTCAAATCGCTTTGGGCGCTAACCCAGCCAAGGCCATTCAAGCCTTAAAAGAAGCCGAATCTTATGATGGACCATCTTTGGTTATTTGCTATTGTCCATGTGCTGAGCAGCATATTAAAGGTGGCTTAGTCAATTCCATTAAGGAAGAAAAGAAGGCTGTCGAATGTGGCTATTTCACAACATTTAGGTATGATCCACGTCTAAAAGAACAAGGAAAGAGCCCATTGACTCTAGATTGCCCAGAACCGGATTTCTCTAAATTACGCGATTTTGTAATGCAAGAAACTAGATTCTCTCAACTTCCTCTTGTTAACCCAGAACACGCCGAAGAACTTCTTAATAAGACCGAGAAGTATGCTAAGCAAAGATGGGAAAACATTAAGAAGTTCGGTGCTTAATAGATAGCCATTCTAATTTGCATTAATGCCTCGCTACATAAGCGGGGCATTTTCTAATATAAGTTGTTCTAGTTTAGCTGACGCAACGCTTAAGGGCTGTTCTTTTCTTTTAATTAATTTAATTTCTCTTCTTGGAAGCTCTTTTTCTAAGGGAATAAGAAATACATCAAAGTGATTTTCTAAAAATTGCTTTGGAACAAACCCTATTCCTAAATTTGCCATGACCATTGGCAAAATTTGGTCAGCAGTCGAAACAAATGTGCTAGGTTCATATTTTAAGCCAAGATTTAAGAAGAAGCTTGAGTAGAGCTCGTATGTTTTTGTATTTGTTCCAAGGGAAACCAAGGGATATTTCAAAAGTTTTTCAAAAGACATCTTTCTCTTTTTATCTAATAAGAATGAGGGACTACAAACCGTGATTTCGTTAAATGAATAGATAGTTTTTTCTATTATGGAATTTGTTTTAACAGTTGGGGTAGTGACTAAAGCAATGTCGGCTGTCCCGTTTTTAATGGCTTCGATTGCTTGAGGCGTGGAATGATTGCTTATTTTTAGATGAATATTTGGATATAAATTATGATATTTTTTTAATATTGGCAATAGAAAGCAACGTAATGCCACCTCACTTGAAGCGATATAGATGGAACCATTTTCTAAATTTCTGCTTTCTTTAATTTCCTCTTCGCCTTTTTTTATGCTTTCAAAGGCTATCTGGATATGGCTAAATAGCTTTTTTCCTTCCGGGGTTAAATTGACCCCGTGTTTATTTCTTATAAAAAGAGGACAGCCTAAACCATTTTCTAAATTCTTGATTGTTCTAGTTACATTAGGCTGGTTACTTAGCAAGACTTTTGAAGCTCGGGTGATGCTTTGATATTTAGCAACGTAATAGAAGACTTTGTAATAATCGTAATTTATATCCATAAATAATCTTATATATCAATTTGATATTATATCTATATTATATATACATTTTACATATATCTAAAAAAGACTATGCTAATTTTTACTTGTAGAAGGCGAAATTTTAAGCAATTGGAGTAAACATGAAAAAAACTGCATCGTTTCTATCGGTAGAGAATATAAGATTGGAGAAATAGTTATAGGCAAAAGTCGCAAGAATCGTTAAGCTTTGTTCATTATGGCTAGTTATTCATCAATTAAGAAAAGACTTAGGCATTTCTATTGATGAAACTATTCGAATTAAGCCATAGGCCTTAAATAAATAGAATCAAGCAATTTCCTTTTAAAATTTGACTAATTGTTTGGTTTGAAAAGCAAAAAAGTTTTCATAGCTAGAGTTAATGGAAATTTAATTAGCTAAAAAAGTATCTTTAGCAATTAAAGGATGTCGTTTTTGAGAGCAAATTAAATCTTGGATTTGTTTTCTAAATGGCCTAAAAGCAAAGTATATAAGATGTTTAAAATATAGCGATGGCCTTAATGGGCGAAAAAGATGAATAAAGATTTAACAGTAGGTAAGCCAGCAAGCGTTTTGTGCAAATTTTGCTTGCCTTTATTTGGGAGTATTATTTTTCAACAACTTTATAATATTGCCGATAGCTTTGTAGCAGGTAAATTTATTGGCGATAACGCATTGGCAGCAGTAGGGAATAGCTATGAGATTACTTTAATTTTTATAGCTTTTGCTTTTGGATGCAACATAGGGTGTTCTGTAATTGCCGCACAATTGTTTGGTGCAAAAAAATATAAAGATTTAAAAACTGCCATTTACACTTGTTTAATCTCTAGCGCGGTATTGTGCTTGGTTTTGATGGTTTTAGGATTATTTTTATCTACTCCGTTATTAAGATTAATAAATACGCCGGAAGAAATACTTGAGGATTCAAAACTTTACTTAGATATTTATATTTTCAGCTTACCTTTTGTTTTTCTTTATAACGTTGCGACTGGGATTTTTTCTTCTTTAGGGGATTCAAAGACCCCATTTGTCTTTTTGGCTTGTTCTTCTTTAGCCAACATTGGGGCAGATATTTTGTTTGTGACTTTGTTTAAAATGGGTGTGGCAGGGGTGGCCTGGGCAACCTTTTTATGCCAAGGAGTTAGCTGTGTTCTTGCATTGCTTTTCGTTTTTCTTCGTTTTAACAAAATAAAATCCGAAGGTAAGGCCAAGCTATTTTCTTGGGCCCATTTTAAAAGTTTTGCAGTTATTGCAATTCCTAGTATTCTGCAGCAAAGTTTCATTTCTGTTGGTAACATTATTATTCAAAGTGTCATCAATGGGTTTGGCGCGGCTACAATGGCTGGCTATTCGGCTTCGATTAAGCTAAATAACATGGTCGTTACTTCCTTGACTACTTTAGGAAATGGTATTTCTAATTACACGGCTCAAAATATAGGGGCATCGAAATATGATCGAATCAAGTCCGATTTTAAGGCTGGTTTAATGCTAGTATGGGCTTTATGCATTCCCATTGTTATTGTTTATGAAGCCGCCGGGAGATGGCTGATTTATATTTTTCTTGAAAGCCCATCCGGGGAGGCCATGGATACTGGTATAATGTTTTTAAGAATAGTATCGCCTTTTTATTTTGTTGTGGCGGCTAAATTAGTATCGGATGGTATTTTGCGTGGGGCAGGTTTGATGGGCAAGTTTATGCTTGCTACTTCCATTGATTTGATTTTGCGTGTGGTTTTAGCAGAAGTGCTATCTACTACTTCGTTAACTACGACTGGCATTTGGTTATCTTGGCCAATAGGGTGGAGCGTTGTTAGTATTGTTTCGATTGCATTTTGCCTTTCGATTAAATGGGACAAGAAAAAAGAGAATGAAGTAGAGAAAGAAAAGATTCAGGGGGATTGTTAAAAATGCCTTTATCTAATTCCCCTAATTTTTATTGAATAGTTTCTGTCGTAATTTGAATATTCACTTCGCAAATCCCTTAAGGCGTCCATCGCGTCATTTTTAATATTGTTTGGCAATTGCCTAAGTTCTTGGTTTAGGTAATTTTCAGAATTCATATATTCCATGGATCTATGGTCTCTATCTCCATCATCATACATACATAAATGTGCACTGACTTCAAATACAATTTCATTTATATAAACATGGCTATAGACATGAACATCGATATAATCGCTGTTATAAGTAATATACCTGCTATAAGAGCTTGCTATTTGGCTCATTTTCGCATTTAATTCGTTTAGGATTATCGCCTTATCGTTTTTTCTATTATCGCCACTTTGAATCGATGATGAAGTGGTGTAATTAGATTGGCTATGGTAAGTGGTAGACCCATGTGTCTTTTTATAACTATTTCTTGCTTGGAAAAGATTGTCGGCACTTGCTTCGTCTTGATAGTCATCCCCTGAAAAAGCCCCACCAATTTTAAAACGGTATATAACCATTCCTATCACGCAGGCTATTGTTATTAAAAGTGGAAAGGCATTCGCCACGCCGATGTTGCCTAAGCCAATAAGCCCAGTAACAACGCCCAGCAAGAAGGATATAAAATAACCTGCCGGCAAAAAGAATGGACATATTTCGATGTCCCATTCTTGCGAGGTACCTATCAAATAAGCAAAACAAGTTAGAGGGGCCATTATTAAGTTTGCCGAGGAAATCATATAGGTAAATACGCCTAAGGAAAAGAGATTTTCCCCACCCCCATTGAACATTTGGCTCGACATGGCTATTGAAAATATTACCATGGCGAGGCTGACTATAACAAAAATTAAGCGTTTTATGAAACTGCCGATTGACCCATTTAAAAACCCAATGTTCAATATGTCTCCAAAAAATTGGAAAATAATGGCCGAAGCAAAGGCAAAGATTGGATAAAAAGCATAATTAGAGGAAAAAGTCGAATCGGTAGAACAAAAGGCTGGAAAAAGAAGCCATGATATTAAGCCTAGAACAACTATAATCAGCAGCAAAGTTAAAAATCGAAAAAACCTATTACTTAGCATCATTGATAAAACCCTCTTGATTTTGACTAGAAAAATATATGCTTTTTTCTAAGGTTTTTAAATAGTTCTATAAAAAAATCCCCTTTTTTTGCTGAAAACTAGGGGATATTCCAGTTTGCTTGGTCGGAACGATGGGATTTGAACCCATGACCCCTACCACCCCAAGGTAGTGCACTACCAAGCTGTGCTACGTCCCGAGTAACGGTATTATACTCATATAAATTATATTTATGTAGTCTTGTTTTAACTTTTTAGTAACAAAAAGCAATCGCGTGTTACAATAAATTTGACAGGAGATTATCATGGAAAAAAGCAAAGTATTCTTTACATCATTTAGAAGCAAGCACGACGAATCTCTGCCTCATAAATTGCAACGATTAATTGCTAAGGCAGGATTAGGCACTTTGAATTTTGATGAGAAATTTGTTGCGATAAAAATGCATTTTGGCGAACTTGGAAATTTGTCTTATCTAAGGCCAAATTATGCAAAAGCTGTTGCTGATTTTGTTAAAGAGCATGGCGGCAAGCCATTTCTAACCGATTGTAATACTTTATATCCTGGGTCAAGAAAAAACGCCTTAGACCATCTGGATTGTGCTGAAATAAATGGATTTTCTTCTATTGCAGCCGGGTGTCAAATCATAATCGGAGACGGATTAAAAGGAACTGACGAAGTCGATGTTCCTATTAAAAACGGCACATTGTTGAAAGAAGCCCATATCGGTAGGGCCATTATGGATGCCGATATCTTTATATCTTTGACTCATTTTAAAGGGCATGAAGAAACTGGCTTTGGCGGGACTTTAAAAAATATAGGTATGGGTTGTGGCTCTAGGGCAGGCAAGATGGCCATGCATAGTGATGGCAAGCCTATAGTTGACCCAAGAAAATGTCGTTTGTGTCGGTTTTGCGCAAAGGAATGCGGAAGCGATGCCATTAGTTATGATTCAGGCAAGGCTTATATAAATCAAGACCTTTGCAAGGGTTGTGGAAGATGCATTGGTGCTTGTGCTTTTGATGCTATCTCTCCTCAATATGATTCAAGCAATGAATTATTGGGCGAAAAGATTGCCGAATACAGTCAAGCTGTTTGCTATGGGAGACCGTGCTTTCATATTTCGCTTATAGTCGATGTTTCTCCAAATTGTGATTGTCATGGCTCAAATGATGCCCCAATTCTTCCAAATATTGGAATGCTTGCTTCCTTTGATCCGGTTGCCATTGATCAAGCTTGCGTTGATTTATGCAATAAAGCCAAACCAAATGAAAATTCACAACTTGGAGAACAATTAAAACTACACGCCCCTAGCGGAAATGTATTTCTAGATTCTAATTCCCATACCAATAGTGAATCGGCTTTAAGGCATGCTGAAGAGATTGGATTAGGAAAAAGGGATTACGAACTAATTAAAATGGAGTAAACCGTTCGATTTTTTCTTTATTGATTGTATAATCAATTTTCGTTATGGAAAAGAAAGATTCGAAAAATTGGATAATTGTAAAAGGGGCTAGGGAGAACAATTTAAAAAACATTAATGTCGAAATACCTAAAGGAGCATTAAATGTTTTTACCGGTGTTTCTGGCTCAGGCAAGTCTTCTTTGGCTTTTAATACTATCTTTTCTGAAGGGCAAAGAAGATATGTCGAATCTCTTTCTAGCTATGCTAGACAGTTTTTAGGTGGTTTTGAAAAGCCTGATGTTGATTCGATAGAAGGGCTTTCTCCTGCAATTTCAATAGATCAAAAATCAACCTCACATAATCCTAGATCAACTGTTGGAACCGTAACGGAAATTTATGATTATTTAAGGCTGCTTTATGCTAGGGTTGGCACTCCATATTGCCCGCACCACAACAAACCAATTTTATCTTTTTCCCCCGTTGCCATGACTAATGCCATATTAAATTATGAAGCAGGAGAGAAGATTCAGATACTTTCCCCTATAGTTCGTAATGAAAAAGGCAGCCAGGCAGATATGCTTGCAAAATTAAAAAAGGATGGTTTTTCTAGGCTTCGCATCGATGGGCAAATCTTTCTTATCGAGGAAGCCCCTTCCTTGGATAAAAATAAAAGACACGATATAGACATAGTTATCGATAGACTAATTATTAAAGATGGAATTAGGTCGAGGGTAGCCGAGGATGTTGAACTGGCCCTAAATTATTCAAATGGGTATTTGACGGTTTTGTCTTCTAAAGGAGAAAGACTTCTATCTAGTAAACATTGTTGTCCTGAATGTGGCTTTAGCATCCCTTCTTTGGAACCTAGATTGTTTTCCTTTAATGCTCCTTTGGGCTATTGCCCCGATTGCAAAGGCTTAGGCATAAAAAGAGAAGTAAGTCTTGATTTATTAATACCTGACCCATCTAAAAGCATTAGGCAGGGAGCGGTAAGATATTTCGCAAATATTGTTGATACTACAAATATCGAATGGAAAGAGTTCGCCTTCCTTTGCTCTACTTATAAAATATCGCTTGATACCCCTTATGAAAAGCTTAGCAAAAAAGAACAAAACATAATCCTTTATGGTTCTCCAGATATTTTAACTTATACCATCACTTCCTCTAGTGGGAACAAAATTAACCGCAGAGGACAAATAGAAGGGGTTAAAACTAGGATCGAAAGGCTTTATAGAAGCACGACTTCGGAATGGATGAGCAAATATTATGAATCATTCATGAGAGATAGCGTTTGCACCACTTGTCATGGCTCTAGGTTAAACGAACAGGCTTTGTCGGTTAAAGTTGATGGATTAAATATTTATGAGGCATGTTGCCTGAGCTTGGAGGAGTTTCTTTCTTGGATAAAAACTCTTCCCTCTAAATTAAACGAAGAACAAAATCAAATTGCTAAATTAGTAATAAAAGAAATCGAAAATAGGGCTCAATTTTTAGTTGATGTCGGGCTTGAATATTTAACTTTGTCTAGATATGCCATGACTTTATCCGGAGGAGAGGCGCAGCGTATAAGGCTAGCAACTCAAATCGGATCGAAATTATCTGGAGTTCTTTATGTTTTAGACGAGCCTTCCATTGGCCTTCATCAAAGAGACAACGATAAATTAATTGCTACGTTAAAAGAAATGAGGGACTTAGGGAACACTCTAATAGTAGTCGAACACGACGAAGATACGATTCGTTCTGCCGATTACATAGTTGATATCGGACCTGGGGCTGGCATTCATGGCGGTTGTTTAGTTTATCAAGGAGACGTATCTGGCTTATTGAAATGCGAAAATTCAATAACGGGTGAGTATTTATCGGGTAGGAAAAGAATCGAAGTACCTTCAAAAAGAAGAAAAGGCAATGGCAAATTTATAGAAATTCAAGGGGCATATTGCCATAATTTAAAAAATGTGGATGTTAAAATTCCCCTTGGGAAACTAGTTTTAATAACAGGGGTTTCCGGATCTGGAAAGTCTAGTTTGATAAATGAAACTTTAGTTAGGGCGTTAGATAAAGAAATAAATAAGAAAAAAGATCCTTTGCCTATTGAAACAAAGGGTATAAAAGGCATTAAAAATATCGATAAATTAGTTTCTATCACCCAAGAACCTATCGGAAGAACACCTCGTTCTAATCCTGCTACTTATACAGGTGTATTCGATGACATTAGAGCTTTGTTTGCCGAGACCGATATTGCTAGAGAAAGAGGATACGATAAAGGTAGATTCTCTTTTAACGTTAGCGGTGGAAGATGTGAAAAATGTCAAGGGGCCGGGGTCACTAGGATACCTATGTCTTTTTTGCCTGATGTTTATGTTAAGTGCGATGAATGCGATGGGAAACGATATAATCGAGAAACTTTAGAATGTCTTTATAAAGGAAAATCCATTTATGACGTACTGGATATGCGAGTTGAAGAAGCGGTTGAATTTTTCTCCTCTAGGCCAAAAATCGTTTCAAAAATAAAAACTTTGCTTGACGTCGGCTTAGGCTACATTAAGCTTGGTCAACCGGCGACGGAGTTATCTGGAGGCGAGGCTCAAAGGGTAAAACTTGCTACGGAATTACAAAGAAAAATGACTGGAAAAACGATCTACGTCCTCGATGAACCAACCACTGGTCTTCATAGTGATGACGTCAATAGATTAATAGGGGTATTACAACGTATTGTTGATCATGGCGATACGGTTATCGTAATAGAACATAATCTAGATGTAATCAAAGTTGCTGACTATATAATTGATTTAGGCCCTTTAGGTGGGAATAAGGGCGGAGAGATAGTGGCTACTGGTACTCCCGAGGAAGTTGCCTCTAATCCTAATTCTTTTACGGGAGTATATTTAAAGAAGATATTAAAAATGAGATAATGTAGACATGGGTATAGCTTTGATTGTTATTGGTTTGTTGTTTCTAGGCGGAGGTTCTGCTTCTTTGGTTTTAGGATGTAGAAGCTTTGGGAAAGATAGAAGCAAGAATGTATTTTCAAAAAAAGAGATTTATTTATTTGCGTGTGGATTAATGGCAAATGCGATAGGCGGAGGTTTCTTCTTTGGCTCCATTTCGCCTCTGAATGATTTTCCTATGTCTTCAGGGCACCTAGTCATGCTTATAGTGGGCGGTATTTTATTTGCTTTGTTTTTCTCTATTTTGTGGTCTTGTTTTTATATTCGATTTTATAGAAAAGATGCAGAGGTGTCTTTATTAAAATGGATTAAAATCGGACTATATAGTTCAATAGCTTTATCAATTATTTTCTTCTTGTTGTTAATGGAAGGATTGGCGCCTTACTTAACTTATCCATTGGTTTCTGGATTCGTTATAGGCAATGAAGGTTTTAAATGGGTTAGGGCTGGGCAAAACCCCGGGAAAGGATTTCATGTTGCTTGGTATGGAGTAATCATAGTTTTCTCCGCTATTGTAGCTTATTGGATATCCGATCATCGTTTTTATCAAAAATACCATAAGCATGGCATGTTAGATTCTTTGCTTTTAGTTGCTTTTCCTGCCGGCTTACTAGGAGCAAGGATTTGGTATGTTGTGGGCAATTGGAATGGCGATGCCGCCAATGGGGTTGCCTTTTCTAAACTAATGGGTACCGACCAATGGTGGAGGATATTTGCCGTTTGGGAAGGCGGATTAACCATTTTAGGTGGGGCCGTAGGCGGGATAATCGCCGGGGTCATCTTTATGAGAATACGCAGAAAGTATGTCGACGTAAGATGGGCTATGGATATGATTGTTCCAACCATATTGATTGCCCAGGCAATAGGAAGATGGGGAAACTTCTTTAATGTTGAAGTTTATGGAGGAGAAACCCCTATTTCTTCTTGGAACTTTTTGCCGACATTCATCCAAATGCAAATGTCTTATAACGGGAATGGAAGTTTATTAGGCAACGGCACGATGCATGTGCCTTTGTTCCTAATTGAATCAATTGCCAATATCATCGGATATTATGTTATTGCTTATTTAATACCTTTTATTTGGAAAAAATATAGGCCTACGGGTTCATTATGCGGCTGTTATTTGATTTGGTATGGAATAGTTAGAATCATAATGGAACCATTACGTGATGTTAACTATAACATGGGCAGCAATGGTAGTTGGTCTGTTTGGAATTCCCTTGTTTACATCATTTTAGGCATTGCTTTGATTGGATTATTCTTCTTGCTTGACTATTTAAAATCAAAAAAACCCATGCCTATTGCAAGCCAAGACAAAGAAAAAATTTCCTCTATAGAAGACCATAAGGAAGAATAAATGGCAAATGAATTCGACGTTATTGTAATAGGTGCTGGCATTGCCGGGATATCTGCTGCAATTTATTTGAAGCGTTCTTCCCTTTCCTTTCTTCTTTTAGATAAGGGAATGGTTGGAGGAAAGCTTAATTACATTCATAAAATAGATAATTATCCTGGCTTTTCTTCTATTGCCGGAATTGAGCTTTCTTTATCTTTGCAAAGGCAAATGAAGCAACTAAATATTGAATCAACCTATGGCGAAGTGAATAAAATTGAAAAGAAAGATAATATTTTTCAAGTTAGGACTGATTCAGATACTTATAAATGCAAGGCAACCATTCTTGCTAGCGGCTCAAGCGAGCAAAGGCTAGGCATTAAAGGGGAAAAAGAATTTTTTGGGAAAGGCGTTTCTTATTGTGCGACTTGCGACGGCCCTTTTTTTAAAAACAAGGAAGTTGCCGTTTACGGTTATAAGGATTTCGCCTTTGAAGATGCGCTATATTTATCGTCTATTTGTAGAAGGGTTTACTTTATTCTTCCTAAAAAGAGCAAAGCAAGCGAGGCCCATTATAATGAAGTAATTAAAAAGGAAAATATCCAGCTTATCCAAGGCTATAAATTGAAAGAAATAAAAGGAGAACAATTTGTTTCTTCTATTCTTATTTCTAACGAAAAAGAAGAAAAAGAGATACACGTATCTGCTATATTCCCTTTATTTGAACAAATATCTTCAATACAGTTTCTATCCTCTTTAAAAGTAAATAATTGCAATGGGTTTGTTTTAATCGATTCTTCTAATTCAACTAACGTGCCTGGGCTTTTTGCTTGCGGGGATGTGGTCAATAAGAAAGTGAAGCAATTAGTCAACGCCGCCAGCGAAGGTGCTATTGCAGCCATAAGTGCCATTAATTATGTTAGGAGCTTCAAATAGTGAAACGTCTTTTCCTGATTAATGATTCTTCATCTAGATATAACGAACTAATTAAGGCTTGTTTTTTAAATGAAAGCTTTAAAGAAATCAAACTTTCAAACGAGACAGAGGAAAAAGAAATCGTAAAAAATATAAATGCTTTTCCTTTTGATAAAGTCTTTGCTTTTTTTAGTCCAATTCCATTATTTAATCTATGCCGTTATTTAAAAAAGGAAAGGGTTTTTGATTTTCGCTTGATTGTTTTAGATGAAAGCAATTCTTTAGAAATAAAAAAATTGCGTAATTATTCCTTTGCCTATATAGATTGTTCAAATATTGATTGCAAGGAATTAAATGAAAAGGTTGACGCTTGCATTAAAGAGAATGAATTGATTGTTTCTTTTTCTTCCTTTGGTTATAAATATGAAATTCCTGCAGATGCCGATTTGATTTTTGATTGCCGTAATATCCCTAATCCTTATTGGGAAAAAGGTCTTAAAGAGAAAACCGGTTTAGATGAGGAGGTTATTTCTTTTTTAGAAAGCAAAGAAAGCGTGAAAGAGTTTTCCTCTTATTTATTTAATTATTTGGACTATTTTCTTAAGGAAGCTAGTAAAGAAGAAAGAAAATTCCTTTCTATCTATTTTGGCTGTACGGGCGGCCAACATCGTTCCGTATTTTTTGCTACGCAAGCTTATATGCGTTATAAAAGCAAATATCGTTGTTTGATTTCGCATAAGGAATTAAAGAGACAATAATATGGAACGATCTTATTATTCCTTTGCTTTGCAAGTAAAAGAAGAAATTGCTTCCCTCCCTTTTAAGGATGAACTTCTTCGCCCTTTTTTATCTGGTTTTGCCAAATGCAACGGGACCTATAGATTGGATGATGTCTTGGATTTATCAACTGAATCTTCGAAGATAGCCAAATTGTTATACCAAGCCTTTTCTTCTATTTATGGAGTCAATGTCAGGTTTAGTTATACCAAAAGCATGAATTTTAGAAAGGCAGTCAAATATCATTGTTTAGTAAGCGAGGCCAATTATATTTGCTCTGATTTGGATGTGGATTTTTTCTCAAATAAGGCGCCTAAAAGCCTATTGGAAGGAAACAACCATCTTTCCTCTTATTTAGCTGGTTGTTTTTTGGCGGTAGGTTCGGTTAATGACCCCAAATCTAGCAATTATCACTTGGAACTAGCTTTGTCAGATGCTGATTTTGCTTTATTTTTATGCAAACTTATTTCTAAAATCAAAGCTTCTCAATTTACCCCTAAAATAGTTTCTAGAAGAAAACAAACAGTAGTTTATTTAAAACGAGGCGATCAAATATCTTCCTTTTTGGCTTTTATTGGCGCGAAAGAGTCTTGCCTTGATTTTGAAAATGTCAGGATAGATAGGGATTTTGCTAATATTGGAAATAGATTAAATAATTTAGATTCCGCCAATATGGAGAAAACATTGTCTGCATCTTCTAGACAAATAAAAGAAATCGAGTATTTAACTAAAAAAGGATTGTTTGACAAAATGGGTTTAAAAATTAGGACTTTAGGAATGCTTAGAATAAAAAACCCCGATGCTAGTTTAGAAGAATTATCAAAAATGATGTCAAATGAACTTTCTAGCGAAGTTTCAAAATCAAACGTTAATCATATTTTTAGAAAAATCCATGAGGAATATATCGATGATATTGGAACTGATAGATAAAGAGTTAGAAAAAGAGGAAGAAGAAAAACTAAGGAAAAATTTAGGTATAAGGGTGGCTTATATAAGAAGTAGAAAAAAGATATCTCAATTTAAGCTTTCTTTGCTAACCGGATTAAGCAAACAATACATAAGTGACCTTGAGCATGGAAGGCGTAATGCTTCCATTTCTTCTATTTACAAAATTTCGAAAGGCCTAGGAGTGGATTTAAGCGATTTGTTTAAATCCATAACCAGGTAGGCGTCTATTTTACCGAATTATCGTTTACCTTTGGTAAATTAATAAATATCACCCTTTTAAACCTTTGTTTTCGTTAGTATAATTTACTCGCTTAAATATTAAGGAGGGACAGCAAAGATTATGTCCATCAAATTAGCAATCAATGGGTTCGGTCGTATTGGCCGTCTCGCATTCCGCCGCGCATATGAAGTCGGTGGTTTTGAAGTTGTCGCCATCAATGACTTGGTTGACGCAAAGACTCTTGCCTACTTATTAAAGTATGACACCACGCATCGTACTTGGCATGCCGATGAAATTTCCGCTGAAGTTGAGAAAGATGAAGCTGGCAATTTCGTTAAAAACAACCTTATTTTCAAAGGACACAAGATTCCGGTTCTTGGTAAAAAAGATCCACATGATTTGAAATGGGGAGAATTCGGTGTCGACATCGTTTTAGAATGCACCGGTAGATTAAAGAGCAAAGAAGATGGCCAAGTTCATCTCGACAATGGTGCCAAAGGTGTCATTATTTCCGCCCCATCTTCATCGAAAGACATCCCAACTTTCGTTTATGGAGTCAACACCAACAAGTTAACTTCAGATATGAAGATTATCTCTGGTGGATCCTGCACAACCAACTGCCTTGCCCCAGTCATGAGAGTTATTTATGACAAGTTTGGCGTTAAAGGCGGATTTATGACCACAATCCACGCTTATACAAATGACCAAACAATCCTTGATCTTGCCAAAGGCAATTTACGCCGCGGAAGAGCCGCTGCCGCCAACATTGTCCCAACGACCACTGGTGCTGCCAAAGCCATCAAAGTTGTTATCCCTGAATTGGATGGCAAGCTTATGGGTGGTGCAATAAGAGTCCCAGTTACTGACGGTTCCTTGGTTGACCTTTCCTTGGTTCTTGAAAATCAAAACGTTACCGCAGAAGAAATCAATGCCGCTTTAAAGGAAGCTAGCGAAACTACCTTAAAAGACGTTCTTGCCTATACCGAAGATGAAATTGTTTCTAGCGATATCCTTGGTGCAACTGCCGGAAGCGTCTTTGATGCTACCCAAACCGTTGTCTTTACCGATAAGAGTGGACTTCAACATGTCAAAGTCGTTTCCTGGTATGACAACGAATATTCCTTCACTTGCCAATATGTCCGTCTTGCTAGCGAATATGGCAAAGTTCTTGGCTGCAAGTAATTTGATTTAATTGCTTATTTAGCGGGATGGGCGTCATCCCGCTTTTTTTACATTCCTTCTTTTTTGTTCATTATCTTTATTCGAGTATGTTTTATCTCACCCTAAAGGGTGGTATACTTTTTTACGCTAGGAGCAAAAAAATGCTAAAAACAATAGAAGATTTAAAAGATTTAAAAGGTAAAAGAGTCGTTGTTCGTGTTGACTTTAACGTTCCACAAACCAATGGAGTTATAAGAGATGACAATAGAATCAGGGCTGCTTTGCCAACCATTAATTATTTGACTTCCAAAGGTGCTAGGGTTGTTCTTATGTCTCACCTTGGCAAAATAAAATGGAAAGAACCCGACATGGCAAAAATAGAAGCCATGAAAAAAGCTAACGATTTATCTTGTGTTGCTACTCGCCTTGGCGAATTGGTTGCCCCAACTCATGTTGCTTTTTGTCCTGTTACTCATGGGGAAGAATTAAAAGAAGCTGTCAATAAACTTAATGATGGCGAGATTCTTTTAATGCAAAATACCCGTTATGAAAAGGGAGAAGAAAAGAATAATCCTGAATTAGCCGCTGAATGGGCATCATTGGCTGATGCTTTCGTAATGGATGCTTTTGGTTCAAGCCATAGAGCCCATGCTTCAACAGTTGGGATTCCTTCCATCTTAAAAGAGGAAGGGAAGCAAGTTGCCGAAGGCTATTTGATGATTAAGGAAGTCGAAAATTTAACTCGTTGCGTCGAAGTTAATGAAAAAGACCGTCCATATGTTGCTATTTTGGGTGGCTTTAAGGTTTCTGACAAAATCAAAGTTATCGATTCGTTATTAAAAAAATGCGATTATGTTCTAATTGGTGGGGCCATGACTTATACCTTTAAGAAAGCCATGGGCATGAACATTGGCAAATCTCCAGTAGAAATGGATCAACTTGAGTATGCTAAAAAATGCATAGAAGATGCCAATGGCCGTTTAATTCTTCCGGATGATGCGGTTATTACTGATAGCTTTGAAGAAGTTGAAGGTCGTAATATTAAAGTAGTTGATACCGAAATTGAAAACGGTGGCCATATACCCGACGGATTCGAAGGATGCGATATTGGCCCAAAAACCATTGCTAGGTATGAAGATATAATTTCCAAGGCCAAAATGGTCTTCTGGAACGGTCCGGTTGGTGTTTTTGAACAAAAAGATTTCCAAAACGGAACAGTTGCCGTTTGCAAGGCCATTGCTGCTTTAAAAGGTAAGGCATTTACTGTTTGTGGTGGAGGAGATAGTGCTTCCGCTGTTAAACAATTTGGCTACAAGTCTGAATTTAGCCATGTCTCAACCGGTGGCGGTGCATCATTAGAAATGATTGAAAATGACGGACATCTTCCTGGGGTAGATGTTCTTCGCTAAGGAGAAAATCAATGCGTAAAAAATTATTGATGGGAAATTGGAAAATGAACAAAACCCCATCCGAAGCTAAAGAATTTGCTCTTGGGTGCAAGGATATGGTTGAATTTGCTGTTTCCAATAATATCGATGTTGGTGTTGCCCCAACTTATGTTTGCTTGCAAACGGTTAAGGAAAATGCCGATAAAAAACTTATAGTCTCTGCTCAGAATTGTTCTAGTCACGACCATGGGGCTTATACCGGTGAAATTTCTATTCCTATGTTAAAAGAAATAGGAATTGATTGGGTAATCCTTGGACATTCAGAAAGAAGAGAATACGATGCGGAAACTAGCGTTAAATGCAATGCAAAGATTAAAGCATTGCTTGCTGCTGGCATGACCCCTCTTTATTGCTGTGGCGAATCATTAGAAACATTTGAAAAGGGCGAAACAAAATCTTTTGTAGAAACCCAAATCAAAGAAGGCCTAGATGGATTAACCGCCGAAGAGGCTTCTAAAGTCGTTATTGCTTATGAACCTATTTGGGCTATAGGAACTGGAAAAAATGCTACTTCTGCTATTGCCGAAGATACCATTTCTCACATTAGAAAAGTTCTCTTCTCCATGTTTGGGAATGTTGCCGAAGATATCCGTATTCTTTATGGCGGATCGGTGAAACCAAATAACATTGCTGAATATATGGCCATGAAAGATATTGATGGTGCTTTAGTCGGCGGAGCTTCTTTAACGCTAGATTCCTATAAAGGATTAATCGAAGGGTTGGTTAAATAAAAATGGCTTTTGCTTCCGTTCCAAACGGCAATAACATTAGAAACGAAGACAAGGTAAACGAATTTCTTCAAAATAAAAGCAAGTCGATGGCCAAAGTCTACTTGTATATGGGAATTGGTTTGCTTGTGACTGCTTTGGTCTCGCTTGGGGTAGGTGCTTTATTTGCCGGTTTATTTTCTAATTTTAATAGAGTCGATACTGCCTATATAGCCGAGAACGCACTTGTTGCTTATATAACTACGATGGTCATTAGCTTTATTGTTCTTCTAGTTGATGGAGTTGTAATTGCCAGAAGAGCATATTCTTCTAAGCGTTCTTTATGGGTGCCTTACATCATATATGCAGTTACTATGGGGGTATTTCTATCCACTTTCCTTATTGCTGGCATTGATTTTTATACAATTGGCGAGGCTTTTGGAATTTCTGGATTAGCTTTCTTTGCTATGGCTCTTATCGGCTATAAGTCCAAAGCAAACTTAAATGTTTTGGGCATGGTTGCTAGCGGATTCCTATTTTGCTTGCTAATTGGATCTTTGTTCTGGGGAATTTTTTATCTAATTAGCCCAACGTTAGTATATATATTTGATATTGTGGCTTCTTTTGCAATCATGGCTTTTATCATGGTTATGGTTGCTGTGGATACTTACAATATAAAACGCATTCTTGCTAATGGCTGCGAAGGCAACGTTGTCTTATATTGTGCCTTTATTATGTATAGTGATTTTATTGCCGTCTTTATTAGAATCCTATATTTACTCTCGGCCTTAAAAGATAAATAAATTTTTGATTTTTTACATTTAGCCTCCTTTAAGTGGGGGCTTTTTTGTTATTTTTGTTTTTATAGTGTAAACTGAAATTATGCCAAAATTGTCTTTTATTATCCCTACTTATAACGCATCCTCTACCTTGCCTAGGTTATTAAGGACTTTGCTTGGACAAGAAGAGGCAGATTGTGAGTTTCTTTTTGGGGTTGAACCTAGTAATGATAATTCCCTTATCTATTTAAAAGAGGAAGAAAAAAGAGACAGTAGAATAAAAGTGTATGAAAATAAGACTAGATTAGGACCTTTGATGACAAGACTCTCTTTAATAAAAGAAGCGAAGGGCGATTTTATTGCGTTTGCGGATTCTGATGACTATATTGACTGTTCCTTTTCTAAAAGAATGCTTTCTTATTTTGATAAAGATGTTGATGCAGTTTGTTCTTCTTTTTATATTGAAAGATATGGAAAAAGGAAAAAATATCCCTTTTCAACAAGGCGAGTCAAAGAATTATCTAGAAAACAAGCTTGCAAAAAATTATTAATGGACATTTCTGTTAGGGGGTTCTTAGTAAATAAGGTCTTTAGAAAGGAATTATTCTTTTCTTCCTCCTTGCTTCTTCTTAGAGGCAAAGGGCCATTTGAAGATTTTCCTCTTGTATATTCATTGTTTTCTAAATGCAAGAAAGTTGTCCTTCTCCCCTTTCCTTTATATATATATGTAAAAGAAGGAGAGTCGATGACTTCCTCCTTGTCTATAAATAGAGCTAAAAGACATCTTGATTCCTTTGCCTTGGTAAAATGGGGTTCAATTAAATTGGGCGAAGAATACCACAAAGATTTTCTTTCTTCTTATTTTAGAATCAAAACAAGCTTAGCTTATGATTTGTCTTTATCTAAAAAAGCTGGTTTAACAAAAGAAGAAGAAAAGGAAATAAAAAGAAAATTAAGGCTTTTGAAAGAAAAAGATTTTTCTAGCCTTGGCGAATTCAGTGACTCTATTTTCCCTCTTGAGCATATCTAAAGAATTGTTTTTTGTTTTGCTTTAAAATATTAATAGAAAAGAAAGGAAATGAAAATTATGGCTAAATTCTACATTTGCAAACATTGCAAAGCTCTCGTCTTAAAACTAAATGACCTAGGTCCTGCTCCTTCTTGCTGCGGGGAGGAAATGAAAGAATTGATTTCCAATACTACCGATGCTGCCTTTGAAAAACATATACCTTTTGTTAAGGAAGAGGGGAATAAAATTCATGTTGAAGTCGGAGAAGTGGTTCACCCGATGCTAAAAGAACATTATATTGAATGGATTTATTTATTAACCGATAAAGGCGCGACGATTAAATATCTTCAGCCAAAAGATGAGCCAAAAGCAGATTTTCTCTTAATGGAGGGAGAAAAAGCTCTATCGATTTATAGCTATTGCAATTTGCATGGCTTATGGAAAAAGGATTTATAGAATTCATTTATATAAATCAATAAGGCCCTAAAGGGGGTCTTTTTAAATGTTTTTACGAAAAAAGATTCGATAAAATGGCAACAAATTAATATTTTTCAAAAATTATTAAAAAAATAGTTGACTCAAGATTATAAATGAGTAGAATTATCCACGTTCGCAACTTGAGGGATAAACAAGTTCGGACCTCGAAAAAGTCTCGATATTATGGATGAAAATCGATAAGTCGATAAAAAAAGGAATTTAAAAAAATTAAAAAAAATCCTTGACTTAGTAAAGAGAAAGTAATAAATTATCCAAGCACACAAAATCAGGGAGACCTGAACGGATAGAGCCCGGTGTGCTAACTGATCTTTGAAAACTAGACAGATTGACAACAAACACTTAACGTCGATTCTTTTGAATCAAAAACAAAACCAGATAATTAAATTGAACTAGATCAAATTATATTTTATTGAGAGTTTGATCCTGGCTCAGGATGAACGCTGGCGGCGTGCCTAATACATGC
>ERZ808246.361-NODE-361-length-39316-cov-3.781870_pt1 | contig 39316 bp, 29 predicted proteins | sample MGYA00521083_ERZ808246 | MGnify/ENA primary metagenome ERZ808246 (study PRJEB31516, sample SAMN03275577) | gut metagenome | biome: mammalia-associated habitat; material: feces | host: Papio cynocephalus | place: Kenya | collected 2012-07-07 ...
ATTGTTATTTTCCTTTCTGCCGCAGCCTGTCTGCGGCGCACGTGACATCAGTCACGTTCGAGTGTACTTAACGCATCGACAATTCCGTTCCGTCCAGGCAGCGCTCGCACGCTTCCTCAAACGCAGCAGCGGCTGCCCATAGGTTATAGGAATACCAGGAGCTGTAGGAATTGCCATCCGAATCCTTCTGAATCAGAAGACCATCCGACGGACACCACCTTTCGGAAAGAACTCCGTACTGTCCATATCCGGTTTTCTCCGGATACAGCTCCAGTGTCTGCATCATCCAGGCCGTTCCATCCAGCGCACGTTCTGTATAATAGGGATCCTTACTCACACGTCCGAGGTAGTACAAATCACTGTCCACCAGCATCCCCATCGGATGAATGTGCGGATTGGAAACCGAAGTGATGCTGCCGCCACAGGAATTCCATCCATCTGCAATCGGCTTGTACATAGGCCTTGTCCGGTACCCGTATCTCCAGAGGAATTCGTAATCTGCTCCCTGCTTCAGTGCCTCCAGATACCTTTCCTCTCCCGTATATTCGTGAAGCAGTCTTGCCCCACGGATATAGGCAAGATTTCCTTCTTCATCCGGTGATTTCCAGGTGTCCATCGGGGTTCCGTTGCAGGTAAGGCTGCGGACGGCATCCCCATAATAGGCAAGACCGCGGTCTGCTGCTTCCAGGTACTTGTTCTCCTTCGTCATATGGTAAAGGTAGGCGCAGCAGGGAACAAACCAGCAGCCTGCAAAGCCATTCCAATCAGCAACCTTTTTGCAATCCGTATGATAAGTGTAGCCGAATGCTCCGTCCTCTCTTTGCAGTGCAATAACCGTATCGACTGTCTTTCTGGCGCTCTCCAGCCAGGACTCCGGATAGGTTCTTCCTGCGCGCCTTCGGAAGTCAATGGCCTTCAAAAGCTCATGGACGGCAGTTCCCACGGTATAAGCGCAATGTACATCCTTAGCGAGGCCGAATTCTGCCCACCAGCCATTCACTCTTCTTCCCTTTTCGTTCGCTGCCGTCACCTCGGTATGGGCAAGCCCCGAGGCCTTGTTGTAGCGGTCCTTCACCGCATCCGTATCAATGGGAGAGGTCAGATCATACAGAAGTCCGGAATCCTCATTCCAGCTCTCCGCGATTTTTGAAAACAGCTGCCCGCCTGAAGCAGCCTTGGAAAGAAGGCCGCTTGCTTTTTCACCCAGTATATTCTCTGCAAGAATCAGCGGATAAGCCAGCACTCCGCCGCCCGTCCAGCCGATTTCCTTTACATTTCTCCATGGATGGAGCACCGGATTCTCGGGAGGAAGGCAATTGCAATTGGTATATTCTCCGGACTCCGGGTTCCAGCTGATCTGAACAAAGCTGGTAAGGCAGCCCTCTACGGCCTCGCGGAAGGTTTTCTGATAGACAGGTCTCTCGTGCCGAAGCGCATATTCCCGCCGGATAATTTCATGAAGAGAAAGGCGCGGATTGGCCTTGTCCTTTGCCGGAACAAAATAAATTCTTCCTTCCAGTTCTCCTTCCCGTACCCAGTCACCCTTCGTTTCTCCGGGTGTTCTTTTGTTAATAAACGTCATTGGATCGTTGGTATAGCCGAAGGTGACGCCACAGCGGTCTGGAAGCTCTGCAAAAAGGCCATTGCAAACCGTTCCGTGCTCCGTTTCGATATAAGGATCCACCGTCACTGCCAGGGTGCCATCCTCAAGGCAGAGCGCCGACAGTGGCATCGCCGCACGGTCCGCACGGAATTCCCAGCGGGGTGACCGGAAAATATCCTGCTTTTCTCCTTCTTTTTTCTCGAAAAGAAGAGGAAATTCCCCCGCCTGCACTGCGTCTGCGTTGTTATCGCCATAAATGCAGCAGGGAATGACATGAAACGCCCTCTTATCCCTCCCTGAGGCAGAATCTGCGAAAGCGGTTTTGCCGATCTTCTCTTCCTCCGGACGAACGATCAGTCTTACCTTCGTCGGTTCCTTCGAGGACAGCCGGATATGATAAGAGACAAAGCCCTCCTGCTGCCTGCAGGTAAGGGCAACCGGCCCATCCTTTCTGCATTCTTCCCATTGTCCGTTTTTCAAATACCAGGCAGCAACCCGGATTGTTTCATTTTCGATTGTAAGGATCATCTCTGACCTTCCTTCCGTGTTCGAAAAACATTGTTCCTCATTCTGTAACAGCAGCATACTGTTTCCACCCTCTGTGTCAGATGGAACAGCCTGCTGCTGTTTGATGTCAAAATGCCAATATTTCCTGTCAGTTCTTCATGCCGCTTGTTGCAATGCCTTCTACAAAATACTTCTGCGCTGCAAAAAACAGAATCATCAGAGGCACTACTGCAACAAAGGACATGGCCATCACCTTGCCCCACTGAACCACCGATTCCGAATCCAGCGACAGACGAACAGCCAGCGAAATCGGATATTTCTTCACCGAGTTGATGAAAATCAGGGAGTTGAAATAATCATTATACGTCCACAGGAACTGGAACAGTCCTGCCGAGAACAGTGCCGGCTTCATCAGAGGAAGGATAATTTTCCAAAGAGTTGTCCAGCTGCTGCAGCCGTCGATATACGCAGATTCATCCAGATCCCTCGGGATTCCTCGCAAGAACTGAATGATCATATACGGGAAGAAGGAGTTGCAGCACAGAATTGCCGGTGCATAGAACGGCATATAGCTGTCAACCCACTGGAACTTGTTGTACAGCAGATATCTCGGAATGATGACTACGGTGTTCGGCAGCATCATCATGGCAAGAAGCAGCGTGAACAGGAGCTTCTTGTGCGGCAGATTAAACCTTGCAAACCCATACGCCACCAGCGTAGAAGACACCAGTGTCAGAAGCGTTGTCGGGATGACCAGAATGAAGGTATTCAGGAAGAACTTCGTATAGGTAAAGCCGGCGCTTCCCTTCCAGCCATCGATGTAATTCTCCGGATGCCATACCTTCGGCCACAAGGAAACAGATCCGAAGATTTCGCTGTTGTCCTTGAAGGTTGCAAAGAACATCCACACCAGAGGATACAGCAGGATCACACCAATCACGACAATGATAATGTAATCCAGTACGGAGGCTTTCTGCTTGAGATCCTCATCGCTGATTTGTTTCTTTTTTTCTATTTTTCTCATCGCAATGCCTCCTATTACTCATCTGCATAATGAACCCAGAACTTGGACGAGCCGAACAGTACCAGGGTGAATACCAGAATAATGACGAATTCGATCCATGAGATGGCACTTGCATAGCCCATCTTGAAATAGCTAAAGCCCTGCTTATACAGCATAATTCCAAGGACATTGGTTGCCTTCAGAGGACCGCCGCCTGTAATCGTGTAGGGAGAAGTAAAGTTCTGAATTTCCTGAATAGTCTGATTCAGCAGAGTGAAGAACAGAATCGGCGAGATCTGTGGAATAGTGATGTGCCAGAACTTTGCAAATTTTCCGCCTCCGTCAATGTCAGCCGCCTCATACAATTCCTTCGGAACATTTTTCAGGGCTGCAAGGAGCATCACCATGGAAGAACCGAACTGCCAGATCTCCAGCATGCAAATCGTAGGAAGAGCCAGCTTCGTATCTCCGAGGAAGGAAACATTCGGAAGCCCGAGCTTCGTCATCATCGTGTTGAACACGCCGTTGTCCATGAACATCAGACGCCACAAAAGAGCAATGGCAACCGAGCCGCCGAACAGGGAGGGAATATAGTACAACGTACGAATCAGATTGATGCCGCGGATGTTCCGGTTCAGGAAAATGGCAACCAGAAGAGCCAGAATGACCTTTCCAGGCACCGTATATAATGCGAACAGGATGGTGACCTTCAGGGAATTCCAGAATTCCCGGTCATGTGTGAACAGCTCCTTGTAATTGGCGAGTCCTACAAAGTTCAATGTGCCGCCAACGGTATAATCATTAAAGGAATAAATAAACGAGGTAATGAAGGGATACAGCTGCAGTACTGCAAAGCCAACCAGCCAAGGCAGTAAATATAACAGTCCTTTATAATCCCTTTTCGAATAATGCTGCTTTTTCACCGCAGCCTTTGCACCTGCCATCGTGCGCCTCCTCTTTCTGTTAAAAATCCCCTGCAAAAGGAAGCAGGGGATTTTCGTTTCGATCATTCAGACTTTCCTGGAACAGGAGCCTGTCATTATTACTTCTGGAGAGCCGAGAACTCGTCAATCACGGTTGCTGCGGCTTCCTCCGGTGACATCTGGCCGTAGCCGATGGCCTCCACCGTATCAAACAGGATTGCCTTTGCCTCAGAGGAAGAAGAAATCTTGTCGTTCGGTGTTCCATTCAGTGCCATTGCATTTGTGGTTGCGTCCGTTACAACCTGTGAAATCTTTCCGTCCTCCTCGCAGATCTTTCTTGCCTGCTCGGTCGGAGGAACCGATCTGGTTGCTCCCAGGGTTTCCTGTGCCTTCTCATCATTGAAGAAGTAATTCAGGAAATCTGCTGCGACCTCCGGATTCTTGCAGGAATTCGTGATGGAGAGGAGCTGCGGGGTATTGGAAGCAAATCCATCGTCCTTGGCATCAGCCATAACCGGCAGTGCGCCTGCTGTATATTCATCATTCGGATTTGCTGCAACCATGACATCCATCGTGGAAATGTAGCAGGGAGCAACTACATACTTGCCTGCAATCCAGTTGGCATCTGCCTGAATATCATCTCCTACATAAGAAGCCTGGTAGGATGCGGGAGCAACCGCCTTGCTGTCATACAGCTCCTTTACATAGGTGAACACCTTCGTAAGTGTCTCCTCTGTTGTGACCAGCTTGCCATCCTCATCGAAGATCGGTCCCCCATACTGCTTCGCAAGGGGATAAACGAACAGGTTTGTAATATACTCCTTATTCGCGCAGAAGAGATAGGTCTCCGGATCCTGCTCCTGAACCTTCTTTGCGTAGTCGATCCAGTCCTCCCAGGTAATTCCTTCCTTCGTCAGGTCAATTCCAAACTGCTCCGCCTTTGTGGTATCTACAAGAAAGGCAGGACCAGCGATGCCCGTAGGAAGTCCCAGCTGCTTTCCATCAAAATTACCATTGACGCGCTGCGCAATATAATCCGCATCAAAGGTAGACATATCAATGCTCGTCGTGTTCAGATCCACAAAGTAATCTCCGGCATCTACAAAGGTCGGCATGGTCTCCGGATCAATCTGTACAATATCCGGTGCCGTTCCGGAAGCAAGCTGTGTGGCAAGCTTGTCGTGATAACCGTCATTGGATCCGGGCTCCGCCTCGATGGTAACGCCGGGGTGTGCCTCTTCGTACTGATCAATGACTGCCTGCGTTGCTTCGTTTCTCTCATCGCCGCCCCACCATGCAAAGCGAAGCGTGACATTGCCGGATGCATCCGTTGCAGCCGTTGTCTCTGCCTGTGTTGCAGATTCAGCTGCTTCTGTGCTCTGTGCAGCGGAAGAATCCGCAGAAGAGCTGCTTCCGCAGCCTGCCAGCATGCCGATCGACATCATGGCAGCCAGAACAAGCGAAATGGTTTTCTTTTTCATAAGTCCCTTTCCCTCCTGAAGTTTGATTCTCCGGTTTTCTGTCGCCCGGAAATTGCTTTCTTTGATGCTGTCATTATGACAGAAGCCTCCCTGTCCAGACAGGGAGGCCTCTTTTCATTTGGTCACTTTAATTTATGAGTTTAAGCCGCTCAGGTACTCTTCTTTTGATTTGGTTGCAACTTTTTCGATCTGATTCAATGAAAGCTCAAAGGTCACGATCGTTCCCTGTCCCTTGATGCTGTGGATTTTTAACCCTGCTGCATCACCGAAGTACAGCTTCAGGCGGTTGTTCACATTCGCAAGGCCAATGTTATGAACGTTGAAGGTATTGATCCTATCCCGAAGCTGACTCAGCCCCTTGGGATCCATTCCAACACCAGTATCGAAAACCCGGAAATGCACCGTATGATTTCGGGAAAAGACCGTCAGCTTTATGTATCCCTTTTCCCCCTTATCCCGGATTCCGTGAAGGATGCTGTTCTCAATGATCGGCTGCAGCATCAGGCGGAACACCGGCGTTGCAAGCAGTTCCTCTTCCACCTCATAATAAATGATGAACTGCTCTCCGAAGCGCATGTGCTGGATGGCGACATATTTCTTCAGATATCCGATTTCCTCCCGAAGCGTAATCGGCTCCAGTGGATCCGCCAGAGCATATTTCAGAATATCCGCCAGATAGGAGGTCATCCGGATCACATCCTCCTGATTCTTGCTCCCACCGGCTGCCTGAAACTGAATCATCTGCAGCGTATTAAACATGAAATGCGGGTTAATCTGTGCCTGCAGTGCTGTAAGCGATGTCACCTCCTGCAAATGCTTTTTCTGCTCCAGCTCCGCGTTCAACCGTTCCGTTTCCAGATGCAGCCGGATGATATTGTTCAGAATGGCCCCATATTCGTCATCGGCTTCCGGATCTTCTTCTTTACAGGAGTAATTGCCGCGCTCCGCTTCTCCCAAAACTTGAATAATGTGCTCAATGTAGCCAAAATTTCGCATGGTGGAAATATAGGACGTAAGAAGCGCAGCTGCTGCGCCTGCAGCAAGCATCAGCAATGCAGCGGGGACGTAATGCATCATCTGCCCTGCCACATAATGCCGCGGCAGAAGAGAAAGGATCTGAACCCGGAAGTCCTCATTGTTACTCTGGTGGATCAGGTACCAATGCCCCTCCACCTTCTCCCATTTTCCCCTTTCACCGGCCCCAGGGAATTCTTCTTTGTCCGGAGTTGCGGCGACGTCACCCTCTCCCCAATCAAAAAGCGGCTCATCCTGCATATTGAAGAACACGACCTTGCTGCCATTTTGCTGAATGGCCTGACTGAGCAGATTCTGAAACTTCCGCACGTCTACCTTCATCACCACAACGCCGCCAAAAAAAGGCATCCTTTGCAGCATGGTCAGGTACTTCGCCGTTCCATTCTCATTTCTGTCCGATGGAAGCACCACAAGCTGTGTCTCTTCCTCTCCCATGTTCTGATAATACTGATACCATTCCTCCCCACCGGTCAGAGCAGCAATCCCGCTCCCGGAAGAATAATAGTTATCATAATGGTCCAGATATAAATACACGCTCCTGACATAGGAGTAGGTCGTGAGGGTGCTTTTCAACGACGCATTGATGCTTCGAAGATTGATCGAATCCGCATAGGACAGATAATTTCTCTTCTCCAGAATTCGCTTCAGTGACAAAAGCATGTAGGGATTATTGGCGAATTGTACATTCTGCTGTGAAATGTTGTTCAGGGAAAGGTCCAGATCCGTATTGACCGAATTCACAAGCTCTCTTCCGCTGTTCTCCAAATCCTTATTCACGCGAATAAACGAAATCACCAGTGAAATCAAAAGGACGAGAGCAACCGGCAAAAGAAAGAGGAGCAGATATTGCCGAAATCGTCGAAAAAAATATTTGCGTTTCTGCATCAGCCTTGACTGCTCCCTTTCTGCCGATATTCCATCGGCGTACAGCCGTAATAATTCTTAAATGCTCTGGAAAAGCTCTTGGGATTGTCATATCCGATGTAGTACGCAATGTCATAGGTTTTATACCGGACATCCGTCAGCATCTCCGCCGCCTTTTTCATACGAATTGAGGTAAGAAGCTCAGAAAAACCTGTTCCCAGCTTGTCCTTCAGAAGACTGGACAAATAGGCGGGGCTCAGGTTGGTCAGGACTGCAGCCTCCTCAAGCCTTGCTTCCTTATAATGCTGCTCCAGGTACTGCGTAACAATTTTTCGAATGGATTCATAGTAGGAAGACGACGTACTGTCCTCTTCGGCCACATGATTCTTCTGATCCAGCTCGGTCTTGATCTTGCCAAAGCATTCCAGCAGATCCTCGCTGTTGACCGGCTTCAAAAGATAATCCTCTACATTGTAGCGGATCGCACTTCGGAAATAGTCGTAGTTCTGATGACTGGACAGGAACACGATCCGGATCTGCAGATCCTGCACTTCCCGGCAAAGCTCAATTCCGGAAATCCCAGGCATTTCAATATCAGACAAAAGAACATCGCCGCCCTCGCGCTTCAAATAAGCAAGCGCCAGCCGCGGGTCCGTAAAGGACACCGCTTCGAAGCCGATCTTATTCCAGGGAAACAACGAAGCAATGCCCTCTGCTATGGTTTTTTCATCATCTACAATGACAACTTTATACATGTTCTCTTTTTATTCCTTGCTGAAGCAAAATCCTCAAAGTCGGCTTTGCCGCATATCGCAGCATTTTATATGCATTTTCACGCAAATCATCCTTCAGGGCCGGAAATGTGCGATTTTATTTGGCTGCAGGCGCCCATCCTACAGACTCAGGATCCTTATTTGCGTTTCACCGCAGACTGTGCCTTACTCGCAAAGTCCGTCACATCAGCGGCCTTTGCTTCCGGATTCAGTGCCTTGTCCGGATTCACCATCTCATCATGAATCTCATCCAGAATCGGCATCAAATCCTTCGCATACTCAATTCCGATATACCCCGGAGAATTGCTCATCACGGTCACCACGTACGGATACTCTCCGTCCACAATAGCTCCATTGGTATAGCTGTTTTCCAAAGAGCTGCTGTCGGAGGCGATCCACCCAGCCTTACTGTAAACCTTCTTTGTATATTGGTATTCTCCATCTCCAACGGTCAAAGCGGCTGCTGAATTCAAGCTGTCCGTAAACGTATCTCTGGCCCAGTCCGAATACTCCTCATTTCCGAGAAGAAGCGCCGTCCCCTTATAAAACATCCGGCACAGGTCCAGAGGCGTCGTCATGATATAACGGGTTCTGCTCTGCTTCTTGGGAACTCCGGTTCCCGCAATCCAGTCCGCGAAAACCTGATTGCCGTAGGCTCTCCGGATTCGCTGATATGCATCATTGTCCGACTGGTTTCCGGCAAGATACATATCTCTTGTCGGAGCGATCCCATTTTCCAGAAGGCTGAAAATATAGGGAGCCTTGATGACGCTGGCACTGTAAATTTCTGCACCAGCATGATAGGAAATGGCATCTCCGGTCTGAATATCCACCAGCACGAAGCCAATCTCATAGCCGGCGTCCTCAAATTCATGAATGATGTCGGAAAGCTTCTTGTCATCCTGATCCGAGATCAGATACTCGGTATCCCAGATTTTCACTTCATCCGTGTCATAAATCCGGGAGGTGATGACGTCCCAGGAAACGCCGCACTGTGCCTCATGTCTTCGTTTCTGCATCGCTGCGGCTTTCTTGATTTCCTCGAGCATGGTTCCGTTCTGGGCCGCCTCATCATAGGCCTTCTGATTCTGTCCCTGCCCGTAGAGCTGATATTCCCGATAGATCTCCTCTGTGGTCATATCACCCGTAAGATAGCTTCCCGCTGCCCGCTCCTGCCCGGCTGTTCCTGCCGATGCATTCTGGTCTGCAGGAGACGAAACGGCATCTTCACCTTCAGAATCATCTGCCGTTTTCTCCGCAAGCCTCACGGCTCCTGCGCCCTGCGGATATTCACTCCGGTACCAGACGGGATCAAACAGCGTCCCGTCCTCCATAATTTCCACCTGCGCCTGCACCTGCAGGGCAGTGAGCCCGAACGGATCGTTCCACATCAAAAAGCCGGCTGCCAGAAAGGCACCGGCTCCAAAAGTCAGTTGGAAAATGTTCTCATGATGAAGTTGTCTTCTTGTTCGGGAAGGCGCCGCTTTCCGTTCGGCACGGTTTCCCGATTGGTATGATTGGAGGTTCATGGGTTCTTTCCCAAAACGGCGTTATGCCATTGGTTTCTCTGCTCCGGTCAGCTCATCCAGCGTCTGCCCATACGCGGGGAGAAAATCCCGCAGGAAATCGACGACCTCCGGCAGCTCCTCTGCCATCTTGTCAATCGCAGCTCTTGTTCCTGCCTCAGCACTCCGGAATTCCTGATTGCCGGAGCTCTTCTCTTCCATACATTTGATCAGGGCAGAAAGCTTGTCTGCCGCCTTCACCAGCTTCCGCATATAGCGTTCCGACTCCGGCAGCTTCTCCGGCGTGCAGAGAATCTTCTCATACTCCGCGCGAAGATCCTCCGGCAGCTTTTCCAGAAGATGCTGCTCCGCATCCTCCTCCACATCCCGGTAGGCATTCCGGATTCTCTCATTGGCATATTTGACCGGTGTCGGCATGTCTCCGGTGATGATCTCCGGAGCATCATGATAGAGGCCGATCAGTGCCGCGTGATCCGCATCCAGGTGCCTTCCATAGCGGACATTGCCGATGGTGCACAGCGCATGCGCGAGCATGGCAACCTCCAGCGAATGCTCGGAAAGGTTCTCCTCCCGGGCATTGCGCATCAGCGCCCAGCGGTTGATATATTTCATTCTTGCTACGGTTGCAAAAAAGCTGTATGACATAGCACAGTCCTGCTTTCCGGTTCCAAAGCTTCGGAATAATATGCACGAAATATTATTTGATCTTCATCGAAACGCTGATGCGGTTCTTGCCGAGCGAATAGGAATAAACCGGATTGCTGTTGAGATGAGCCAGGACATCCGGGCTGATGCCATCCTCCTGTGCCGTCTCGTCCTTCTCTGCGGAGTCGATCTGCTCGCCCTTCACCTTGAAGGTGTAGGTCAGCGTTCCGAACAGGCGGCTGCTCGTCACCTCACACTCCGCACCGCTTCCATGGTCCTCCATCAGCCGCAGCAGGACCTCTTCCAGCTCCAGCCGGAAACGAAGAATACTCTTCTCATCGCCCCAGTGGTTCTCCCGGCACTTCTCCTCGGTTTCCTGCACAAAATCCGCAATTCTCTTTCGATATAACAGCATCCTGTTCCTCCTTCGGCCGCATGGGCCGACGCTCCATCCGCACAGAATTATTTTTCAAAACACTAATAATTTATTATACCCGATTCCGAACAAATCCGCACCCTTCGTTCTTCCGGCGATAGAATCACCCTGCCAGCTCCGGGCGTTTCCCGGTATACAGCTGATAGTATCTTCCCTTTTTCTCAAGGAGCTCCTCGTGATTGCCCTGCTCGACAATCCTGCCCTGCTCCAGAACGATGATTTTATCCGCGTTCCGGATCGTGGACAGTCGGTGGGCGATGACGAAGGTGGTGCGGCCCTTCATGAGCTTGTCCATGCCGTCCTGCACGATCTTCTCCGTTCTCGTATCAATGGAGCTGGTCGCCTCATCCAGAATCAGAACCGGCGGATCTGCAATCGCCGCCCGGGCAATGGCGAGAAGCTGTCTCTGGCCCTGTGAAAGATTCGCGCCATCGCCGGTCAGCATCGTATCATAGCCATCCGGAAGATGACGGATAAATCCATCTGCGTTTGCCAGCCTTGCTGCAGCCTCAATTTCCTCGTCGGTTGCATCCAGCCGTCCGTAGCGGATGTTCTCCTTCACCGTGCCCGTGAACAGATGCGTATCCTGCAGCACCATGCCGAGGGACCGGCGCAGGTCTCTTTTTACAATCTTATTGATATTGATGTTGTCAAAACGGATCTTGCCGTCCTGAATGTCATAGAACCGGTTGATCAGATTCGTGATCGTGGTTTTCCCTGCACCAGTGGAGCCGACCAGAGCCACCTTCTGCCCCGGCTCTGCGTGAAGAACAATGTCATGCAGCACGATCTTATCATCCGTATAGCCGAAATCTACCCCGTTCATGGTGACATCACCACGAAGGGGAACATAGGTGACAGATCCGTCTGCCTGATGTGTGTGCTTCCATGCCCAAAGCCCGGTGCGCTCCGCCGTTTCCGTCAAGCCCTCCTGTGCTGCGTTCTCCCCGGCAGCTTCCGATGAGAGCCTTGCATTGACCAGGTTCACATAGCCTTGATCCTGCTCCGGCTCTTCATCCAGAAGATTGAAAATACGCTCCGCTCCGGCAAGCGCCGAAATGATGGCATTAAACTGCATCGTAATCTGGTTGATCGGCATGTTGAAGCTCTTGTTGAAGGTCAGAAACGATGCCAGTGCACCAACCGTAAAGCCTGCATACTGATTGATGGCAAGCGCGCAGCCGACCACGGCACAGATCACATAGGAAGCATTGCCCAGCTGCGTGCTGAAGGGACCGACAATTCCGGAATAGGCCTCTGCCTTGTACGATACCTCGAACAGGGCCTCATTCAGCTCGTCAAAGGCCTTGGTGCTCTCCTCCTCGTGGCAGAACACCTTCACCACCTTCTGTCCGGTGATGGTTTCTTCAATAAAGCCGTTCAGGGCTCCCAATCCCTTTTGTCTTGCCGCGAAATTCCTGGCCGAAATCTTCGTGGCAAAAGATGACAATACCAGCATAATCACAACCATCACACAGGTAAGAACCGTCAGCGGCACGCTCAGGCTCACCATCATGGCAAAAACGGAGACAATGGTGATCGCGCTGTTCATCAGCTGCGGGATGCTCTGGCTGATCATCTGGCGAAGGGTATCAATGTCGTTGGTATAAACGGACATGATGTCACCGTGCGCATGCGTGTCGAAGTACTTAACCGGCAGTGTCTCCATATGTTCAAACAGCTGATCCCGAAGATTTCGCAGTGTTCCCTGCGTCACATAGACCATCAGCCTTGCCTGAAGAAGTGCGGCCGCAACGCCAAGTCCATAGAAAAGAGCTACCCTGAGAATTGCCCCCGCAAGCGGCCCGAAATCCGGATCGGACTGTCCGATCATCGGGGTGATGTAGCTGTCAATCAGCGTCTTTGTGAACATGGTTCCCTGCACGCTGGCGAAAACCGTCGTTACAATGCAAATCATCACGAGAAGCATATGGATTCCGTAATTCCGGAACAAGATTCTCATCAGTCTTGCAATAATTTTTCCCGGGTTTTTGACCTTTTCCCGCGGCATTCCGCGTTTTGCGCCGCCGTGCGGTCCCTTTACCTGCTGTACTCTTTCCTGTGCCATAACTGTTCTATCTGCCCTTTCTGATCATACTTGTCAAATGATTTGCAGAAGACGATCTGCCTCATCAGCCCACGACCTACTGCTTCGGATCGAAATCGGCATCCTCCGCCATTCCGTTCTGCGACTCGAACACCTCACGGTAAATCGCATTGCTCCTCATGAGCTCCTCGTGGCTCCCAAAGCCGTTCACCGTTCCGTTCTCCATCACAATGATCCGGTCGCACTCCTTCACGGAGGAAATGCGCTGCGCGATCACGAGCTTGGTAGTATCCGGCATGAACTCCGAGAGACCCTTACGGATTCTGGCATCGGTTGCCGTATCAACTGCGCTTGTCGAATCATCAAAAATCAGGATCTTCGGATTCTTCAAAAGAGCTCTTGCAATGCACAGCCGCTGCTTCTGACCCCCGGAAACATTGGAGCCTCCCTGCTCAATGTAGGTATCATACCCGTCCGGAAGGCGGTCGATGAACTCATCGGCGCAGGCAATTTCACAGGCCCTCTTACATTCTTCCCTTGTCGCGTTTTTATTGCCCCAGCGGAGATTCTCGAGAATCGTTCCGGAGAACAGGACATTTTTCTGCAGGACCACAGCGACCCTGTTACGCAGAACCTCCATGTCATAACTGCGAACATCAACACCGCCGACCTGAACCGATCCTTCCGTCACGTCATACAGGCGGCTGACCAGGCTGACCAGGCTCGACTTCGCAGAGCCCGTCCCGCCAATGATGCCAATACTCTCCCCCGAGTGAATGGAAAGAGAAATATCACGAAGAACCGGCTCTTTGGACTTCTGGTTGTAGGCAAAGGATACATGATCGAACACAATGCTGCCATCCTTTACCTCCATCACCGGCTGCTCCGGATTTTTCAGAGAAGAATCTTCGTTGATGACCTCTGCGATACGGCGGCAGCTGGCCTCCGACATCGTCATCATGACAAAGATCATCGCCAGGAACATCAGGCTGTTCAGGATGTTCATGCAATAAGTCAGAAGACTCATCAGCTGGCCGGTTGTCAGACTCCCGGCAACGATCATATGACCGCCAATCCAGCTGATCAGAAGGATACAACTGTAGACCACCGCGCTCATCAACGGATTGTTCCAGGAAAGCTTCAGCTCTGCCTTCACGAACATCAGGTAAATATTGGCGGCCGCCTTCTGAAAACGGGTGATCTCATAATCCTCACGCACATAGGCCTTGACCACACGAATCGCCGATACATTTTCCTGAACGCTCTCATTCAGATCATCATAGCGCTCGAATACCTTCTGAAAATAAGCGGTTGCGCTCCGCATGATCAGAAACAGCAGAATGCCAAGCAGCACGACGGCAGCCAGATAAATACTCGCAAGCTTCGGACTGATGAGGAAGGACATCAGCATTGCCACCAGCATCATGGACGGCGCGCGCATCGCCATGCGGATCAGCATCTGGAAGGCATTCTGCACATTGGTGACATCTGTCGTCAGCCGCGTTACAAGGCTTGAGGTGCTGAACCGGTCAATGCTGGCAAAGGAAAACTTCTGAATGTTGTCAAACATCGCCTTCCGGAGATTCTTTGCAAAGCCGGATCCGGCGCGCGACCCGGTAAAGGCTCCCATCACACCGCAGGCAAGACCGAGAAGGGCCACCACCAGCATGACAAGTCCTGTTCTCTTGACATAGTCCGGATTTCCCATGGAAATTCCATCATCCACCAGCGTTCCCATCAGAACCGGGATCACCATTTCCGCCACAACCTCTCCCACCATGAAAAGCGGGGTGATCGCGGCAACAGCCTTATAGTCACCGATCTGCCTGGCCAGTGTGCCGATCACGTTCTTTTTCCGATGTAAATCTTTTCTGTTCATAAGCGGTAAAACTCCTCTTCTGTAATTTTTCTACCCCGCTGAGGCGAAAGCCGGTGTGCCAGCACCGATGCTGCCGTTGCCAATTTCTGGAAGGTAGTCTTTTTACTCCTTCCGCGGTTCCTCTTTCGGATTCTCTCTTTTCAGAAACTCTTCCGATTGCATGTTGCGGTAAACCATGGCAAGGAGCATGTTCAGCTCGCTTATCTGCTCCTTCGTAAAGCCCTGCACGAGCTTCTCGTCGCTCCTGGTCCGCTGCTGTTTCGTCCTGCGCATGATTTCCTGCGCCCGTGGCGTCATCTCAATGCAGCGGCTTCTTCGGTTGCCCGGATCGACCCTGCGCGTAACCAGATTCTTCTCTTCCATGCGGTTGAGCAGTCCGATCATGGTCGGATGCGACACCTGGATGGCATTGCACAGATCCTGCTGGTTCACCGGTGTCTCCTCCTTATGTCTGACCAGATAGAACAGAATTTCCATCTGGGAGCACGTAAGATCATCCTCTTTCATCTCTTCGTTGATTCTGGCCCGGAACATCTCATGAATCCTCTTAAACTTATAACCAAGAGGAGCATCCTCGAATCGCCGTTCCTGCTTCTCCTCCATTTTTTCTCCTTTCCCTCCATTCGCGAGTAATCCGCCAAAGCAAATTCTCCACACTGCAATGTTTTCTTGTCGTTCATTATGTAGCATACTACATATATTACGTAGTATGCTACATATAGTCAACTTCTTTTGCTGGTGAAATTCTTCGGACGCAAAAAGGATCAGGACGGTAATACTGTCCTGATCCTTTCGTCTTTCTCCTATAGAAGCGGTCTTATCATCAATCTGAAACGCTGTTCAGCTCAAGAGCTTCCTGTTCCTTTCTGGCCTTCTTGAACACATACATATTCTGGTCCGCGCGCTCCTTGGTTGTCAGAATATTCTCACCCTTCCGGATTGTAGCGGATCCGTAGGAAACAGTGGGAAGCTGCGGATTTTCTTTGCGCTTTTCCTCCAGAAGATGCAGGAACTCCTCTGCACAGGATGCCTCCTTGTCCTCATTGCGCAGAATCACGCAGAACTCATCTCCGCCCATGCGGTAGCATCCGCCGTACCTGGCATAGGCGGTTTTCATGCAGTCCGCAACCTCCTTCAGACACCGGTCGCCGTAAAGATGTCCGTAGGTGTCATTGATCTGCTTGAACTTGTCCACGTCAAACACAATGAGGACCTTGTCCCCGCTTCTTGCCGCCGAAGTCCGGTTCAGATAGCTCGCCTGATTAAGAAGCCCGGTCAGCCCGTCCAGCTGGTTCCACATCTCGTTGCAATAAATATAATACAGAACCGAAATCAGCGTCACACACAGCCAGGTCGTATGTATATTCGGAAACGCAAGCTGGACAATCGTCCCGAGAAGGAGGAAGCCCATCAGCGGGAAAATCAGGATTTTACTCTTGTTCTGATAGACAATAGCAGACGCGGACGTTGCCACGGCCAGATACAGGATGCTCATGAAATACATCACGACATATATGTGGAAGTACTCCCCGCGAAAATAGCTGTTATCCGCCTCCACGCCGAACACCGTTCCAAACGGCAGGGACGCTGCCAGAAAAACAATGTATCCAAACCAGATGACCGCTGCGCTTCTTCGGATGCTTCTCCCTTTTCCCTGCTTGTCCAGAATATGAACCAGGCAGAGCGGCACCGCGGGCGTCAGCGCAAATCCCAGATAATTTGTAAGAAGATTGAGCCACCGGTACTGCGCCGGAGCCTTATCCACCACAACCGTTACGACCTCCAGAATGGAGATCGCCGCAATCAGAACAAAGGTTTTGAGAAACCCCCTTTTCTGGCGGTCGCTTAAGTTCTCACTTGCATAGACCATCATGCACATGAACAGCAGAACACCGACATCGATCGCAGTCAGAATCAGAAAATACTCGTCCACAAAGCTTTCCCCCTGCAGCCGTTCTTTTCTTCTGATTTTACCATGAGGGCCACTTTCTGCCTATTATTTCTCGAACTCCTTCGCCACATCCGCCAAAAGCTTCCGGATCGGAAGATGCTGCGGGCAGGCCTTCTCACATTTTCCACACTTGATACAGTCAGAAGCCTTGCGTCCCTGGGTGGTGTGGACGGCATCGTAGTAGTAATCCGCATTCCAGTCGTGATGAATCTGCTTCGTGTTCATCACGGCGAACAGATCCGGAATCAGAATGTGCTTCGGACATCCGTCGGTGCAGTAGCGGCAGCCCGTGCAGGGAATCAGATTCTGCTTGTGGAAGATCTCCTGTACCTTATGAACTGCCTCCATCTCCTTCTCGTCCAAGGGCTTGAAGTCCTTCATGAAGCTGATGTTGTCCTCCATCTGTCCGAGCGTACTCATGCCGGAGAGAACCATCATCATGCCGGGGAACCCTGCCGCAAAACGAAGTGCATAGCTCGCCGCACTTCCGCCGTGCAGATCCTCCAGGACCTTTTCCGCCTCTTCCGGAAGATTGACAAGATTTCCTCCCTTGACCGGCTCCATGACGATCACCGGCTTGTTATGTTTGCGGCAGACCTCATAACAACGGCGGCTCTGAACCACAAGGTCCTCGTAGTCCACGTAGTTGAACTGGATCTGCACGACCTCAACCTCTGGATATTCCGTCAGAATCTGCTCCAGAACCTCTGCCTTGTCATGGAAGGAAATGCCGACATGGCGAATCTTCCCCTCCTTCTTCAGCTCAAACGCCGTCTCATACGCGCGGCACTCCTTGTAGTGGTCAAAATTTCCCGCTCCCTGCGCGTGCATAAGGTAAAAGTCAAAATAATCCACGCCGCAGGCTTCCAACTGGCTCTCGAAGAAGGGACGGATGTCCTCTTCCTTCTGGAAGAAATTGCCGGTCAGCTTGTCCGTCAGAATATAACGGTCTCTGGGATAGCGGCTCGTAAGACAGGCCTTCAGCGCCGTCTCGCTCTTGCCCTGGATGTAGCCGTGGGCCGTGTCAAAATAGTTAAAACCCGCATCCAGAAACGCATCCACCATTTTCTTCGTCTGCTCAAGGTCTACATCTTCTCCGATCATCGGAAGCCGCATGCATCCGAATCCGAAATTCTTCCTGATTCTGTCCATTCTCTTTCCCCTTTCCGCCACTGCATATCTGTGGCACCAACCATCACGTCCGATCCCGGGAACCGACTGTAATCAGAATATCATCTGGAATGCACTCCAGGTCAATACAAATTCTCACAATTTCTATTCCAAATTCCGTTTTCCCTCCCGTCTCCTTCCCGCCCATTATCCGGCAAAAGATTGCCGGCCAGCCGAAAGCGTTGAAATTGGTTGACAGAGAAAATGGTTTTCGGTATTCTCACACTCGGACCTGCCTGATGGCAGGCCCTCCTGCAAGGAGCGGGCACAGCGTGCCCCGCCCCCGCTTCGGAGAAACCACCTTCGTGGCTTTCTCCTCTCGATACCCGGAATCGTCCGTTGACGACTCCTCCTGTTTGCAGCAGACACCTTATGATGCCTTGCTGCCGCTTCATTATATATATGTGGATATAATTTTATGAACATTCTCGATCTTTTCACCGATTCCCTGCTGGATGCCGGGATCGACACATTGAAGCTGATTCCCTTCCTGTTCATCACCTACCTCGTGATGGAAGCCTTGGAGCGGCGCACTGAGGGGAAATCCCAGGATCTCATCCGGAAGGAAAACGTCGGACGCCTCGGTCCCATCTTCGGTGCCATTGTCGGCATCGTTCCGCAGTGCGGCTTCTCCGCCGCCGCAGCGAGTCTGTACTCCGGCGGCCTGATTTCGCTTGGAACCCTTCTTGCCGTTTTCCTTTCGACCTCCGATGAGATGCTTCCCTTATTCATCTCCTCGCAGGTTCCCATCCCGCAAATGGCGCGAATTCTCGCAGCGAAGGCGGTCATCGCATCATTGACCGGTCTGGTCATTGATTTTGTATTGCACCAGATCCGCCTGCATCGTCACAAAAAAGGCGAGCCGCAGAAGCACATTCACGATCTGTGTGAGCAGGAGCACTGCGGCTGTGAGGAAGAGGAGGGCAGCATCTTAAAATCTGCTCTGGTTCATACGCTGCACATCACGCTCTTCGTTTTCCTGATCACACTGGTCCTTACGCTTCTCGTCGAGGGCTTTGGCGAAGAGGCCATCCGGGATCTTCTCTCCTCCCACCCTGCCGCAGGAGTCTTCCTTTCCGGTGCGGTCGGCCTGATTCCGAACTGTGCCTCCTCCATCATGATCACACAGCTGTATCTGGACGGTCTGATTGCCGCCGGCCAGATGATGGCGGGGCTCCTCGTTGGCGCTGGCGTCGGCCTTCTCGTTCTCTTCCGCACCAATTCCCATCACCTGCGGGAGAACCTGAAAATCACAGTTCTCGTTTACGTTTTGGGTGTGCTCTGGGGGCTTCTTCTCACCGCTCTTCATGTGCAGTTCTGAGGCCCGCTTCACAGACGGCATCACCTTACAATAGAAAGAAGAATCTTCATGAACCAGAAAAACGACCCTGCAAATTTCAAATCCTCCTGGACCTTCCGGCGCATTGCCGCCTGGGCCGGAATCGTTCTGCTCCTTGGACTTTACGTGGCGACCTTCCTCGCTGCCATCTTCTCTCATCCGGGTGCAGGACGTCTCTTCCGCTTCTGTCTCGGCATGACCATTGCCGTCCCGGTTTTCATCTGGTTTCTTACCTGGGCGGCAGGCAAGCTTCCGGGAAGAGGGGATTTCGATAAAAGCTCCGATAAAAATTCGAAATCTGATTAAAAGGTGCGCCGCCGGGCGCACCTACGCCAAAGGGATGCAGCCGTAAGGCTGCATCCCTTTTATCTTCTGATGATCCAGTTATTAAAAAATCAATTCAAATCCAGCTGATCCCGGATCTCCGGAAAAGGCCGGATCTTCGCCACTGCCCCGGGCTCTTCCGGGTGATCCCCGATGAACTTCTCCATCCAGACCATGTCGTACCAGCGGTCAAACTTATAGGCGCATTTCTCAAAGCGCCCAACCAGGCGGTATCCCAGATGCTCATGAAAAGCGATGCTGTCCGGAGGAAGATATGGATCCTCTCCGCGCGGCGCTGCAATACAGGCCTCCGCGTTCCGGATTCCCTGAAGCTTCAGTGCCTGCTCCAGTGCCTCATACAAATCACGTCCTACGCCGTGCCGATGGCCTTCCTTCTCCACATAGATGGAGGTCTCCACTGCCCAGTCATATGCCGCCCGTTCCTTGAAGGCCCCGGCGTACACATAGCCGACGATCCGGCCGCCCTGCTCCTCCACCAGATAGGGATAGGTCTTCAGCGTGTAACGAATTCGCTTTCGGAATTCGTCTTCCGACGGGACCTCGTATTCAAAGGTAATGGCCGTATCCGTAATATAGGGCCGATATATTTCCAAAAGACGCGCTGCGTCCTTCTCTTGTGCAATGCGAATCATTTGATGCCTGCTGTCTCTTATTTTGCCAGCGGGCTCTTGCGGTAAATGATATCGCTGCGCGCAGGTCCGTTGGAAACCATGGTGATCGGATAGCCGATCTGCTCCTCGATGAAGTTCACGTAGTCCTGTGCCTTCTGCGGAAGATCTTCGAAGTTCCTGATGCCGCGGATATCGCACTTCCAGCCTGGCATCATCTTGTATACCGGCTTGCAGCGCTTCAGATCCTTCGTAACGGGGAACTCAGTGATCTCCTGTCCGTCGAGCTCATAGGCAACACAGACCGGAATCTCATCCAGATATCCGAGGTCGTCCAGAACCGTAAACGCAACATCCGTGCAGCCCTGCAGTCTGCAGCCATACTTGGAGGCAACACAGTCGTACCAGCCGACTCTTCTCGGGCGTCCCGTCGTTGCGCCGTACTCGCCGCCGTCTCCGCCGTGGTTGCGAAGCGTCTCTGCTTCCTCTCCGTGAACCTCAGAAACGAACTCTCCTGCACCGACTGCAGAAGAATAGGCCTTGGAAACCACCACAATCTGCTTGATCTCATAGGGCGGAATTCCTGCGCCGATTGCACCGTACCCGGCAAGCGGAGAGGACGAGGTGACCATCGGATAAATTCCGTGATCCGGATCCTTCATGGTTCCGAGCTGCCCCTCCAGAAGAACCGTTCTGCCTTCCTTCAATGCTCCATTCAGATACAAAGATACATTTCCAAGATAAGGCTTTACCTTGTCCCGGCGCTCCTTGATCCAGGCAAGAAGTCCCTCCTGATCAATCGGGTCCGCATGATAGAGATTGACAAGAAGCGCGTCCTTGATCTTAGCGATACGGGCAATCTTCTCCCTCAGGACATCGTCGTCCTGGAAGAATTCGTTGATCTGCCAGCCGATCTTCGCGAATTTATCCGAATAGAAAGGAGCGATGCCGGACTTCGTGGAGCCGAAGCTCTTGCCCGCCAGTCTTGCCTCCTCCAGCGTGTCAAATTCAACATGGTAAGGCATCATCACCTGCACGCGGTCCGAAACCATAAGGTGCGGTGCCGGTACTCCCTTCGACTCGATCTGCGCCAGCTCGTCCACAAACTTGTCAATGTCAAATGCCACGCCATTGCCGATGATATTCATAATGTTCTGGTGAAACACACCGGAGGGCATGAGATGAAGTGCGAATTTTCCGTACTCATTGACAATGGTATGTCCTGCGTTTGCACCGCCCTGAAAACGAATGACGACATCTGCGGTGTCCGCAAGTGTGTCTGTGATCTTTCCTTTTCCTTCATCGCCCCAGTTGGCTCCAACTACTGCCTTAACCATATTTTCCTTTCCTGCCTCAGCTTGTCTGTGGCAACACGGAGAGACCTCCGAAAAAAATCTCCCGATGCAATTGTAGTATGCACGCAGCCGTTTTCACACAGCCTGTCGTAGTATACCGCATTCCTCTGAAAAAAGCACCCGCTCAGCACGAAATCTCCGCCGTCATTCCCAGAGCATCGCGGTTTGCATCCAGAATCGGCCAAATGACCTCCGCAAGATACTTCTCCACCTGGTGAGGCGCGCAGCCGATGTACTTCTTCGGATCGATATACTTGTCCAGCTCCTTCCTGGTCATGTGGAACTTCGGATCCTCGGCAATGAGATCCAGAAGATTATTGTCCAGTCCCTCTTCCTTGACACGGCGTCCCGCCTTCATGGAAAGCTCGCGGATTTCCTCGTGGAACTCCTGGCGGTCTCCGCCCATTTTCACCTCATCCATCATGATGTTCTCCGTTGCCATGAAGGGAAGCTCTGCCGCCAGATGCTTCTCGATGACCTTCGGATAGACCTTCAGGCCGTCCGTGACATTGAGGCACAGGTCCAGAATGCCGTCGATTGCAAGGAAGCCCTCCGGAACCGACAGGCGCTTGTTTGCAGAATCATCCAGCGTCCTTTCAAACCACTGCGTTCCGGACGTGACCGCCGGATTCAGCACGTCGATCATAACGTAACGGGCCAGGGAGCAGATGCGCTCGGAGCGCATGGGATTGCGCTTGTAGGCCATAGCGGAGGATCCGATCTGCGTCTTCTCGAACGGCTCCTCAACCTCCTTCAGATGCTGAAGGAGCCGGATATCCGTTGCCATCTTCATGGCGGAAGCCGCGATTCCTCCCAGCGTATTCAGTACAAAGGTGTCCACCTTTCTGGAATAGGTCTGTCCGGAAACCGGGTAGCACGAAGAAAAGCCCATCTTCTGTGCAATCATCGGATCCAGCCGGTCGACCTTGTCCAGATCCCCGTCGAACAGCTCAAGGAATGAGGCCTGCGTTCCCGTTGTTCCCTTGCTGCCGAGGAGCTTCAGCTGGGAAATGGTGTGATCCACCTCCTCCAGATCCAGAACGAACTCATTCAGCCAGAGGCTCGCACGCTTACCCACAGTCGTCGGCTGCGCAGGCTGGAAATGCGTGAAGCCGAGCGTCGGCTGATCCTTGTATTCATCGGCAAAATGTGCCAGCGCCGCGATGACATTCACAAGCTTTTTGCGGACCAGGCGGAGTGCATCCCGCATAATGATGATATCAGTGTTGTCGCCCACGTAGCAGCTGGTCGCGCCCAGATGAATGATCCCCTTTGCCTTCGGGCACTGAAGTCCATACGCGTACACGTGACTCATGACATCATGACGTACAATCTTCTCGCGCGCCTGTGCCTCTTCATAGTTAATGTCCTCGGCATGCGCCTTCATCTCCTCGATCTGCTCATCGGTGATGTCAAGGCCCAGCTCCTTCTCGGTCTCTGCCAGCGCGATCCAGAGCTTTCTCCAGGTCCGGAATTTCTTGTCCGGAGAGAAAATATACTGCATCTCGCTGCTCGCATATCTGGTGGAAAGAGGACTTACATACTTGTCATGTGCCATACTGATCTCCCTTCGTGAATACCGACTCCGTATTTTCTGCGGAGCTTAACATGTGGGCTATTCCTTTTTGTATCTGTTCAGCACCTGCAGGAAAATCCCAAATGTCCTGGACAGCTACATGCTATAGAAGAAAACGTCCGAAGATGTCTCCTCAGGCTACCGGCGCCGCGCAGGATGCCCGATACTCTTCCTTCAGCTTCTGAAGCGTCTGATGAAGAGCCACCTCGTAGCTGGCATCCTGTCCGCCGCCCTGGTAGCGTTTTAACGAATCAATCGCAAGCTTCCTTTCGGAAGCATTGAACTGGGTCCCGAGCTCATCCATTCTCTTCTCCAGCTCCAGGGATGCGTTGACGCTCTCCGGGTGCTCGGAAATGAAGGAAAGGTACTCGGAATCCGACAGTCCCAGGCGGACTGCCGCCAGATAGTCCAGATAAATATCGCTGCTTCCCGTCACGCGGTACGCGCTCTCATAGCAGTCTGCCGCTGCACGGAACCGGAAGAGCTCCGCGTAAATTCTTCCCTCCGCGCACAGCGCCCTTGTCCGCATTCGCCTCTCCGGAGAGGGAAGCTCCTGAAGAATCGCCTCATACTCTTCCAGCGCCTCGTAGGGCTTCGCGCTTCCCGCAAGATAAGCCGCCTGTGACATCCGCTTCTCGAAGGGCTCCATTCCCTGGCCGGAGGAGACGATCTGTCTGGTCTTCTCCTCCTTCTCCTGCGGGACAAAGCCCACGTATTCCAGAATTTCGGAGACAAAATCCGACAGTGCCCGCTCCTTGCCGAGGTATGGCTGCAGGCGGTTTGCCAGCTCCGGCAGCCCGCACTCTTCCCTCAGCCACTCCGTAAGCGCAGGATCCAGAATACCGGCGTCCAGAATCTGCGCACTCTGAACCAGAGAATAGCACAGCTCCTCCGCAGAATAAACATTCCGCTCGATTTTCTCAATCCGGTACGGCTTCTTCGCAAGCCGTCCCACCGCATAGATTACTCTCGCCATTTCCTACTCCATTTAGGCAAAATTTGCAACAGGAGAAGCTGTCATCAGGCATCTTCGAGTGCAGCGATTTTGCCGAATGCGGCAGCCGGTGCATCAGCACCGATGCTGCCTTTCGCCACGTTCCTTTACAGGGACCTCAGCCGCGTTCAGTCATCCGCAAGTGTCAGATCCTGCTCCCACTTCAATCCGCTGGAAGGGAAAATTTCTCCGAAGCCCAGATCCTCGATCTGAATATGGAGCTTTATCGCCGACAGCATGGAAAACTCCAGCCGCACCCTTGTCATCCTTCCCTCACGGACCGGCAGGCGGTCCAGGCGGATATGAAACGGCTCTTCCTTTCCGCCCGTGAGAGGATGCAGGATCAGATTGATCTCCGCCGTGCTGTCCAGAATCACGTCCGCACTGCTTCTTACCTCATACCAGTTGACACCGGCATCCACCAGTGAAATCCGCGCCAATTCTCCGCGATCCAGCGCCTTCATCAGAATATTGCTGCGAAGCTTGTTCTGATCGAGAAACAGATACCTCGACAGGATTTCCGGCTTCTCCTCCTTGAACACCGCGCCGTAGGCAGCGCCCTTGCTGAACAGATTCCCGCCGAGGAATGCTCTTCTTCCCTGGCAGAGAAAGACCGTGGACTTCTTCATCCATCCGCCCTTGAAGCCGCTGCCAACCAGATACACCGAAGAAAAGTTGTGTCCTGCAAGCTCCTCACGGAGGATTCCCGCAAACTCACGGTCCCTTCCCGCGTCGTCCTTCGCGAACAGCCCGGGATATTCGTTTTCTTCCAGATACGACACCACCGGCGTCGTGTGCGGATTGAAAATCAGCTTCGTGACATGAAGACGGCCTCCCGTCTCATAATCGAACAGCGCCGCCGCGGGCTCCCGCAGGGACTCATCCTGATTCAGCATGAAGTCGTAGAAGGATCCCGCAAAGCTCTGGTAGTACACCGAAGCCTTCAGGTCCAGGCGCTTTCGCACATTCTCCAGAAGCTCAATCGTCCTGCTGTCCATCGTCCTTGCCGTGAACATCACCGCCGCGATGCCGCCCGGAATTCCCTGTTCCAGCTCCTGAAGGCACCGGTTCACATAGAGGGCGAGGAGCGCCGCGGGGTCATATTCCGTCTCATCGATTGCCACCGGCGATCCGTCCAGGGCAAGAGACAGAAGCCTTGGGATGAAAATCCGGTTCTCCTCCGCGGAGTGCTCCACGGCCTCCTCTCCATAAAACCACTGGTTCTCTCCGGCGGTCTTGCACAGAGCCATCGGAATGTCGAACTTTCCGCTTCCAGGCACCCTCGCATAGGTGACCGGCTCCTGCAGGAGCCTCCCCTTCTGCGAGCGGCACCAGGAGATCTGGCAGGCCTCGTCCCGCAGATCCATTCCGACCATGTACTTTTTCTCACCCTGTCTGTCAAAGAGCATGGGTCCTTGTTTCTCCTTTTTTCCGCCTGTTTCAGGACAATTTCTGTCAGAAATATGCCCGCAGGCGGTCAATGTATGTCAGGAATTGTCATGTGCTGAACCATTCTCAAAAATCCGGCTGACCATCCAGGATTTCCGGCTGTATTTCTCCAGGCGGCTAAGCGCCTCCGCATCCCTTCCGAGCGCGGTCAGCATGGCAATCTCATTGATCGCACTGAAGCGGTCCTGCCCGGACACGGGCGTCCTTGCATCCTGACCGATGGTTCCGCTCTCCACAATATTCTTCTCCGCATCATCATCCGTGATGTAATAGTGCATCTGCTCGCCGAAGAACAGAAGGAAACCCGTGACGTATACACCCTCGTACATTTCCTTCATCTCTTTCGCGGCATACTTGTCACGAACGCCGTTGCGCTCCATCGCATAATGATACAGCACCCGTTTTCCGGCATTCTCCGGTCCAGAGCGGTACTCCACCAGCGTCTCATCCGCATAAGCCTGAAGCCCCGGCAGAATGCCGACAAACTGGCGGAAGAACGGGAACACAATTTTCCTCGCCAGAAGATCCGTAAGAAACAGACTTGTGACCTCCAGATCCCGGTCCGCAATCTCTCCGGACTGCTCCGAGCGGTGCTTCAGCCAGGCAATTCTGCAGATGTCAAGAAGCGGCACCCCGGCGCGCCCGAACTCTGCAATCAGCGAGAACTCCTCTTCGGCCATCTCCTTCCTGCTGACGAAATAGAAATGCCCCGCCTGTGCCAGCGCGTCTGCAAGAAGCTCCGCGTCCGTCCCGTCCCTTCGGCACTCCAGGATCAGGTCCTTCCGATTCTCCGGAATCTCCCCGGTAAAGAGCACCTGCCAGAGAATTCTCCGGCACAGCGTCCCCTCCTCCAGCTCGAATCCCTCCAGCGCGAGACGGATCCTCTCCAGATCCTTTGTTCTTCCGTCCCAGAAGGCAGCCAGATAGGTCAGAATCTCCGTGTTGTAGCTGCCCTTTTCAAACGCCGCAAACGAAAGGGCCGTCAGGTTCTCATCGTCCACCGGTGTCCTGTCCTGCAGAAGCTCCGTGCACATGCGAAGAAGAACGTCACCATCCACTCCCGCAGTTCCAAAGCGGCAGATCCACTGGTATGCCTTATCCGCTAATCCGCGCACTGTCAGTGCACGAAGCAGCTGTGCCCGCGACTGCATATCCAGTCCGTCCGGCTCCAGCTTCTCCAGGAAATCATCCAGACTCTCTGTGTCCCCCCGCTTCTCATAGAAGCGAAGCAGCTCCCTTCGCAGGCACTTCCGGTAGCTCTCCGGAATCTCCGGGTTCTCCGCCAGCTTCCGGTAGCACGCCGCATTTTCCTCCGACACGCAGTAATAGGAGCTGTTCATTCCGGATAAATACAGCTCGAATCCGATATTGCTCACCGGATAAATGGAAAGAAGCCTTGCCAGCTTCTCATAATCCATCAGATGCCTCACCTCGCAGGAATCCCCTACATGGCGGTCTCCATTGTCCTCTTCCGATAAAAGAACCGCATCACCGCCGTACACCGGCACAATCGCGGCTCCCTGCATCAGCGGGAAATACTGCTCCGACTGGAAATGTGCATAGACAAGAACCAGGCGTCCGGCTCCCTTCTGCTGTGTCTGAACGAGGCAGGAAAACACCGCCGGTACCGCCGCTGCCGCCGTCTCTTCATTCAGAGCGCGTCCTGCTGTCAGATAATGCTCATACAGATACGCCAGATCCGGATTCATCCGGTGCTGCATCAGCTGATCCAGCGTAAAGCGGTCAATCTGCGGCAGATACTGATCCATCAGGTCCGCAAAGGTTTCCTTGTTCTCCAGAACATAGCGGAAAAGATACGCGCTCGCCGCCCACGGCAGCGAATTCTGAAAGGCAAAATACCGGACGATCATCTGCGGCAGCGTTCCCTGATAGCCTGCGGGCAGAGCCAGCATATAATAATCGAGAAGCCTTGTGATCGAAAGTCCCGCTTCTACACCTCTCTGGTACCAGACGAAGGAGGACTTTCCCGTTTCATTCCCGCGAATGAGGAGTGTGCAGATGCTCTCCAGAACATCGCGCTTTCGAAGCTCCGGAAGCTGCGTGTCATAGGCCATCTCCAGAATCCGGAACAGGCGTCTGGAAAAGGTCTTGCGGCGAACCGCCAGATAGTTCAGCTGTGTGATGACTGATTCAGTCAAAATTTCATGCTTTGCCGCAAAATAAAGGGTTTGCAGCTCCAGCTCCCCCAATTCATAAAGGATCCCTGAGGAGTCCTGCAGCAGCTGATAATACTCCAGATACAGAAGCGGTGAACGGCATCCCGCCGCGTAATTCCTGCGCAGCATCCGCGCCGTTTCCATGGGTCTTCGCATCAATTCCGAGTCAGCATACAAAAGGAGCCAGGTGATCCAGAAATTCTCCGGATTCTGCCGTTGCCTTCTTGCCAATCCCCGCACCGCATCTCCCGCCGTCTCAAAGGACGCACGGTCTCCGGAAGCCTTGCTCTCGGCACACAGAACCGTCAGGTACATCCGGTAGGAATACGTCAGATCGTCCTCCAGATCAAACTGCGCCACAGAAAACGGCGGAAGCTCCTTGTCCAGCCCGGAAAGTCTCCGGTTCAGGGCCTGCAGCTCCCAGATGGCCTCCTGTTCCTCGTGCACTGTCAGGAGATAGTGAATCCGGTACAGGGCCGTCATCGGATTGTTCCGGTCTGCCTCCTGGAGGCGCCGCACAAGACTCCCCATGTGCTCTGCGAAGGTTTTGCCGCTGCATTTATGACAGCGCATCTGCACATATTCCTGCATCATCTGCAGAATGACCTGCTTCTGCTCCCTGCGGTGAAGGGTCCGGAGCGCCGTTCCCATTCCGCAGGAAACCGTCACCGGTATCCGGATCTTCTCCCCGTATGCGGGGACCAGCGTCAGGCACCCGAAGTTTCGCCCCGCATGAAGCAGGGCAGGATCTATCGTGACCACAACCGGCGCCGTTCCCTCCTCAAAAGAGGTGTCTGTCAGCTCGTTGACATCCGTAGAGAGAAAATCACCCTCCGTGAAAATCTTCACATCAGTATAGCCCCAGCCGTTTCTGCGCACGCGGACCGGTCTGTGGATGAGCTCTGTCTGCGACACCGCAAGCTCCGCCTCGATCTCCTTCTGATCCGCCGTAAATTCCACCGGCTGCTTCTTCCCCGCCGCGATCAGGAATTCCTCAACGTTGTGTTCATTTCCCTTTCTCGCAGAAAGTCCGCGGTACAGGGCTCGGAGCTTTTCGTCCTCCCTCGCCGCGATGGCCTCGAATTCCTTCCGGTAGAACAGCTGCACTGCTTCCTGCCAGTTGGCTCTTGCAAGATTCGTGTAATGCACCAGATTCCGCATCGGGCCAAGGCTCGACTCCAGGGATTCCTCCCACACCTTTGCATGAAACGGGATTTCGTACTCGCCCATGTCCGAGAGAATCCGAAAGCTCCCCTCCAGCACATCGCCGCAGGTCAAGCCCTCTGCGTTCAGCCGGTAGGAAATTACCTCCCTTGCTCCCGAGAAGACATTGGACAGAAGCTCCACCGCCGGCTCTGAAGACAAAACAAACCCATTGGCGACCCTCCCGTCCGGGCCGTAAATCGTAAAGGAGCCCTCATATGCCGCACCGGGAACCAGATTCATGGTGATCGAATCGGTCGAAAACGACAGGGATCCCTTTCTGATATGAAATTTCTCTCCGCCCATTTTCGCGCGTTCCTGATACTGCAGCATGGTGATACTCCTTGATCTTTCTATATAAATATGTATCTCGTATTTGCTTCGCAAATCCTCGCTTTGGCCGCCTCTGGAAAATCCAAACCCGCATCACCAAGCAAGCTTGGTTCTGCGGGATTTGAATTTTCCCGAGGTGCTGACAAATATACATTATACACAAAAAGAGCCATGCGGGCACGGGTTACCACCATGCCGCGCATAGCTCTTTCCTTTATTTGCTGATTTCAGATCAGTCCTTTTTCTCTTCGGAAGCTTCGTGCTTTTCTTCCGGCTTTGCTTCAGATACAGCCTCTTTGGCCGGTTCTGTTTCTTCGGCCTTTTCGGTTGTCTCTTCGGCCCCTGTGAGAATCATCATGATTTCATTGGTTCTGGCAACGAACTTCGACATTTCATCGGGAGTCAGCGGCGCGTTCTGGATCTTCGCCAGATCATACAGCTGAGCGCACACCGTCTGGGCTTTCTTGTCATCCTGATGAGCCTGTACATACTGAACCAGCGGGTGCTTCGCATTCAGGATCAGGGTCTGGCCTTCGTCTGCAAACATTCCCATATCGGAGCCGCCCATGGAGTACATCTTCATCATATCCTGCATGCGGCGGTTCTGCTCATCGACCTTCAGAATCGAAGAAACATTTTTCTCCTTCAGGTTCTCCAGAACAACCTTCAGCTTGTCGTTTCCGAGAGCCTTCCGGAAGGTCTTCTCCAGCTCCTTCCCCTGCTCTTCCAGAGCCTTCGCATCCTTCTTGCTGGTGCGGCCCTTTAAGACCTCATCCACGCCGGCATCAATGCGGGCAAAATGAATGCCCTCGTTCTTCATCTCCAGCTGCTGAATAAACGGAGAATCAATGTTGGAATTCAAAATGAAGGCCTGCAGCTTGTGATCACGGAACATGCGGATGTACTGTCCCTGCTGCTGCTCGTTCGTCACGTAATAAATCGTGCGTTCCTTTTTCTCTTCCTTGGCGTCCTTGCCGTCCGCCTTTTCATCCTTCTTGTCGTCAACGACCTCCGCTTCTACCTTGTTGCCGTTCTCGTCCACGGCAGCGTCCTTCTCATCCGGATCCGTCTTGTTGACTTCCAGGGCCTCCGGCAGAGTCAGATACTTGCCGTCCAGATCCTTGAACAGGATATAGTCGGTCATCTTCTCACAGAACTTGTCATCCTTGAGGCAACCGTACTTGATGAACGGACTGATGTCATCCCAGTACTTGTCGTAATTGTCCTTGTCCGTCTTGCACATTCCGGCAAGCTTGTCGGCAACCTTCTTCGTGATGTAATCCGAAATTTTCTTTGCAAAGCCGTCGTTCTGCAGTGCGCTTCTGGAAACGTTCAGTGGCAGATCCGGGCAGTCGATGACGCCCTTTAAGAGCATCAGGAACTCCGGAATGACCTCCTTGATGTTGTCGGCGATAAAGACCTGATTGTTGTACAGCTTGATCACGCCCTCTGCCGATTCGTATTCCAGATTGATCTTCGGGAAATACAGAATACCCTTCAGGTTGAACGGATAATCCATGTTCAGGTGGATCCAGAACAAAGGCTCCTTGTAGTCGTTGAAGAGCTTGCGGTAGAACTCCTTATACTCCTCATCCGTGCAGTCCTTCGGATTCTTCATCCAGAGCGGCGAAGGATCATTGACCAGCTCCGGCCGCTTGCGAATCTTAAGCTGCTTCTCTTCGGGCTTTTCTTCCTTCTTGTCCTCTTCTGCCTTCCCGTTTTCCTTGTCTTCGTCCTTCTTCTCTTCCTTCTTCGGCTCGATGACCTCGATGACAACATCATCCGGACGGCGCTCGGATTCCTTGATGGTCTCAGTTTCCTTGGTATCCTTTACAGACAGATAAATCTCTGTCGGCATATAGCCGCAGTACTTGTCAATGACCTCACGGGCGCGGTAATAGTTCGCGAACTCCACGCAGTCCTCAGACAGATGCAGTGTAATGGTCGTGCCGACCGTCGTCTTCTGGCTGTCCTCCATCGTGAACTCGCTTCCGCCGTCGCACTCCCAGTGGACGGCCTTTGCGTCCTTCTGATAAGACAGCGTATCAATGGTCACCAGCTCAGAGACCATGAATGCCGAATAAAAGCCCAGTCCGAAGTGACCGATGATCTGGTCATTGTTTGCCTTATCCTTGTACTTGTTCATGAAGGCTTCCGCACCGGAGAAGGCGATGTTGTTGATGTATTCCTTCACCTCGTCGGCGGTCATGCCGAGTCCGTTATCGGTGATCTGGATGGTCTTCGTCTCCGGATCCAGAACAACATCGATTCTGGCCTTCCAGCCCTCCGGGAGCTCCGTTTCTCCCATCATTTCGAGCTTCTTCAGCTTCGTGATCGCATCGCAGCCATTGGAAATCAGCTCACGATAGAAAATATCATGATCGCTGTACAGCCACTTCTTGATAATCGGGAACATGTTCTCGCTGTTGATGGATAACTGTCCTTTTTCTGCCATAATTCTCATTCCTTTCTGACAGACCGCCTGGCCTGGATTTCATCTCCCATAGGCCCTGTGAAAATACCCAGCTTCTTCCCGCATCCTGGTTTTCGGCATCCAAAGCCCCGCCCTTTGCAGGAAAAGAGCTGTTCTCGCGGCCATTTTGATACTCCGCTGAGGCAAAATACGTAAAGACGTTTTTGCCAAATCTCATGAATCCAAGTCTAGTCGCTGCCCTCTTTAAAGTCAACAAAAAATTAGCACTCAATAAGGATGAGTGCTAACAATTTCCGAAAAAACCTTTATTTTCAACGTTTTTTAAATTCTTAAAAGTTTGTTAACTGTTTATTTTTCTCCCGCACAGACCTGGAAGAAGCTGTCCGTCGTCACCTTGGGATCCTCGCAGAGCACAATCTGATTCCAGCGCTCCTCGTTCAGCTGACAGTCCAGCTCCGAGGCATAGGAATCATACGCCTTTTCATATGCCTCCTGGATCCTCTTCTGCAGAATGGTCTCCTTGTTGGCCTGAAGCTGCGACTCATCCGAGGTCGCAATCGGCTTGATAATCCGGTAGCCGTCCTGCGTCTCAATCACATCAGAGATGGTCCCGACCGGCTGATTGAACGCCGCCTGCTCGAAGGCGCTGTCCACCTCTCCCTTTCCGATCGTGTAGGTGCTCGTCGAATCCTCGTTGTACTTTGCAATGTAGGTATCAAATGTAATGCCGAGAAGATTGTCCATGCCGTTTTGGATCTCGTCCCGGATGGCCTTTGCCTTTGCCTTCGCCTCCGCCCTCTGGCCGTCGTCAAATTCCGTCCTGCTGCCGTCCGCATTTTCCGCATAGGTCTTGATCAGAATGCTCTGCACCGTCACGGTTCTTGCTTCATCGTCACTGACCTCGTCCGGAACATCCGAAACCATCTGCCTGGCCATTTTCGCCGCAAGCCGGTACTCCTCCAGCATTTCCGCAGCGTCATTGTCCGAAATTCCAAGATACTTCTTCTCTGCATCCGAAAGGGAATCCATGTACTGGCCTGCGGACTGCCGCGCATCGGAGAGCTCCGTTTCCTCCAGTGTCACCCCTTCTCCGGAGGCGATCTGATTCAGTGCTTTAACCTTCACAAGGCGCTCCAGCGCATTTTCCTTCAGGGAATCTCCCACCGTTTCATTTCCGGAACGGGTAAAAACATCCTCCCCGTAGTCCTCCTTGTACTGGTTCTCCATCGTCGTCAGATACACACGCATCTCCCTGCAGGAGCCGCTCTGATCCCCGACGGTAAAAAGCTCGTCCCGGTCCAATCCCGTCACAAAGACAACCTTCCCGCAGCCGCTCGTCACCGCCATAACCACCGTGGCAAGAAGGGCGGAAAGAATGATTCTTTTTTCTTTTTTCTTTTCTCTCATACTGAATTCTGCGGACACAGGCCTTATCTGACCGGCATGGCCTTCGAGCTCCCATGCGGTCCTTTTGAAGCTTTTACGCGCTCGTACTTCACAAAGGTATAGGGAATGTCAAAATATGTCTGCTCTTCTCCTTCCATCGTCATCTTCCACTCCGGGTCCTTATCAAGATTCGGGAAGAAGGCATCCGCCTCATACGCGTAATCAATCATGGTCACATGCACCGTATCGCAATACGGAAGAAGCTCCTTATAAACCGAAGCTCCTCCGATCACCATAAGATCCTCCGGATTCTCATCCTTTAAAAGCTCCATCAGCTCCTCCACGCTGTGCACCACCTCCGCATTCCGGACCGAATAACCCGGATTCCGCGACAGGATCACATTCCGTCTCTGATCAAGCGGCTGCGCCATCGGAAAGGTCTCCAGTGTCTTTCTTCCGTAAATGATGGTTTTGCCCTTTGTTGCCTGCCGGAACATCTTGTGGTCATTCGGAATGCTGACCAGAAGACTTCCCTTATATCCGATTCCCCAGTTGCGGTCTACCGCTACAATTGCCTGCATATTGTTTGCTCCTTCTTTCACGCCTTACACTGCAATCGGAATATTCTTAATCTGATCGCCTGCGACCTGATAGTTTTCCAGCTTTACATCATTCCGTGTGAACTGATAGAAGTCGTGAATGTCCGGATTGATCCAGACCTTCGGCGCAGGCTGCGGTGTGCGCGATATCAGCTCCTTCACAACGTCCACATGACGGTCGTAAATATGTGCATCCGCAACCACATGTACGAACTCGCCCGCCTCCATATCACAGGCCTGCGCGAGCAGCGCAAGAAGGCACGCATACTGCCACTCGTTCCACGCAAAGGCCGCCAGAATGTCCTGGGAGCGCTGGTTCAGAATGCCGTTCAGGGTCAGCTTCTCATGGCCTGGCTTCTGGATGACATTAAAGGTCATGCTGTAGGCACAGGGATACAGATTCATGGCGTGAAGATCACTGAACGTGTAGATGCTCGTTAGGATTCTGCGGGAGAACGGATTGTTCTTCAGATCGTAAATCACGCGGTCCACCTGATCCATGTACCAGGCGCCGTCCGGTCCCTTCAGCGCATGAGCCCTCTTGATCTCCTCCGTCTCCGGCACCAGAAGATCCGTCACCACATCCGTTTCAGGGATGGCATCCGCAAACGCATCACCGAACGCGTGCCGGATACCTTCCTCACTGATGTCATAATAGCGGTTCTTCACCGCCATCTGATATCCATAGGCCTTGCCGATGGTCCCACTCTCATCCGCCCACTCGTCCCAGACACCGGAATGCAGCTCTGAAATCCGGTTGGACTTCTGCTGCCAAATCCAAAGAAGCTCATCCAGCGCACTCTTGATGGGGGTTTTCCGCAGGGTCAGAACCGGAAACTCCTTCTGCAGATCGTATCTTGTCACCACACCGAAGGTCTTGATCGTGTACGCCGGAGTTCCATCCGGCCAGTGCGGACGAATCTTCTGTCCCTCCGTTGTCGTTCCGTTCTCCAGAATGTCGCTGCACATCCGGATAAAATTCTCGTCAATCAATGCCATGAATACAAACCTCCTATTCCATCTGATACTTCCTGCACAGGTCATTCAGTTCCTTCGTAAAGGCGTCCAGCTCCCGGTTCGGGAGCCCCTGCGCCTGTGCGATGACGCCGTCCAAACGCTTTGACGCGATCTTCAGCTTCGTGAAGGAATCGGACGCGGTGCGCACCGCACCCTTCCTGGCTCCTGCCACCGGTACAGGCTTCGCAATCCGGATGAATTCTCCGGAAATCAGATCGTATTTCGTTCCGGAATACGGCGCCATGGCCTTCAGCCCATGCTCCGTCTCCAGACACTCCGCGAAGGAAGTCGCGGTCTCATCGTCTCCGTGGACGACGAAAACCTGCTGTGGCTTCCTCTCAAAGGCCGAAATCCAGTCAAGAAGGCCCTCCTTGTCAGCATGGCCGGACAGACCGTCCATCCGCACCACCTGGGCCTTCACCTCATACTCTTCCCCGAAGAGCCTGATCTTCTCCGCGCCGTCCAGAAGCCTTCTTCCAAGCGTTCCCTCCGCCTGATAGCCGACGAACAGAATCGTAGACTTCGGATTTCCGATATTATGCTTGATGTGGTGCTTGATCCGCCCCGCGTCGCACATGCCGGACGCACTCAGAATCACCTTCGGCACATGGTCGTCGTTGATCGCCATGGATTCTTCTGTTGTAATGGACAGATGAAGATTCGGAAAGGACAGCGGGTTGATTCCCTGTTCCAGAAGGGCTCTCGCCTCCTCGTCGTAGCACGTCCTCTCATTGTCCTCGAAAATTCCGGTGGCCTCCACCGCCATCGGCGAGTCCACATAGACCGGGAAATTCCCGCACCCCGGCGCCAGACCAAGCTCCTTGATCTGCCGGATGAAATACAGCATCACCTGCGTTCTCCCAACGGCAAAGGCGGGGATCACAACATTTCCGCCCCGTCCGATCGTATCCCGGATAACCTCGGAAAGCTGTTCCACATGGTCGCGCTTTACCTTCTCATGAAGCCTTGTGCCGTAGGTGGATTCCATCACGACATAGTCCGCCTCCTTTGTCGGAATCGGGTCCCGAAGAAGCGGCTGATTCCTATTTCCGAAAAGACAATCTTACGCTTTTCTCCGCGTTCTGTCAGCCACAGCTCAATGCTGGCCGATCCGAGCAGGTGCCCCACATCCGTGAAACGGAAGGCCACCTCATCGCATAAAGAAATTCTCTCGTTGTAGGCATAAGCCTCGAACAGACGAAGGACATTCATCGTGTCCTGCATGGTATACACCGGCTCTACGCGGTCGGAAGAGCCTTTTTTGCCTGCCTTGCGGTTGCGGTATTCCGCCTCCTGCGACTGAATGTGTGCACTGTCGCGCAGCATCACATCAGAGAGCTCCTTCGTCGCCGCCGTACAGAGGATCCGACCGCGGAACCCGTCCGCGTAGAGCTTCGGCAGCATCCCCGTGTGATCAATGTGCGCATGAGTCAGAAAAACAAAGTCGATGTTCTCCGGCTTCACCGGAAGCGGCACATTCTCGAACACGTTTTTCCCCTGCTCCATGCCGTAATCCACCAGGATATTCTTGTCTCCGACGCGCAGATAATGACAGCTCCCCGTCACTTCATGATCCGCTCCAACAAATACCAGTTCCATGACGTCCCTCCATCAATGTCAAATCCGTCTTTTCTCAGTAACCCCAAATGGCTCTGCGGATTCCCCAGAGAATCAGAAGATGCATCGGATAGAAAAAATAAAAGAAATACTTCTCCCGCCGCTTCTTCTCAGGGCTCATGCCCTCCGTTCCCCTTGTCCCGTCATACAGATACAGGAGAAGGCACCCGGGAAGCGCAAACCACTCGTGCGCATCCCCGCAGCCCAGCCACAGCCACACCGCCACGGGCGCAAGCCGCGGCATCCCGTGCAGAAGATAGAAAAGGAGCACCGCGGTAACTCCCATTCCGCCGTAGTCTATCCGCAGCATCTGTGCGAGCCGGTACGCTCCCGCCACTGCGGCAACGGCCAATGCCGCGCGGAAAAAGCCCTCCGTTCCCGCAAGGCCTCCCTCCTCCGGCTTCAGAAGAAGCTCCACCAGCCAGACCAGAAGAAGTCCCAGGGAAAGCGTTGCCATCGTGTTCAGACTGACGGGGAGTCCGCTTCCTACGGGTCCCGCATTGTTCATCAGCACAAAGGGAAGCTGCGACAGCACCGAGACTCCGGCGAGCCTTGCAAGATACCTTCCACGGCTCCTTGTATGGAAAAAGCCCTCCGCGATGCAGAACGCGAAGATCGGAAAGGCCTGCCGCCCGACCGCCCGCAGGACCCGGTCTGTATAATACAGGGCATCCTGGGAGCCTGCCAGCATCACGCCGGTCCCGGCATCCAGAGTCCGCTCCAGAAAAATCACCGCTGCGTGATCCACGAGCATCGTAAGAACCGCGATTCTCTTAAGAAACGTCTCACTCAGCGTCCACCGCGGAGTTCTCCGGAGTCCTTTGCTTTTTCCCTCTTTCCTCTGATTCATCCAGCTGCCTCTGTCTGCCCCGCAGTTTCCTTTCCGTGTTCTCCGCTCTTTCAAGTACTTCTATTATAAGCGAAGCGGCTCCCGAAACCAATCCGGCCTTTCCTCCCCGGCTATCCTTTCTCTTGCCCGCCTTTCTATGTTACACTCTGTACACAGCGAGAATTCACCTTTGCGAAATTCTCTCTGATATCACGGATTTTGCCTCAGCGAGGTATAACATGGCAAATTTACAGGACTATGTGACATGGCGCGGCGATCTTACCTTCGCCGAACGGCCATTGACTGAATTGGACAATCTGGTTTTATGCCAGCTTTCCTATATTGATATGAGCAGTGTTTTCCCACAGGGAGAGATCATCGCGCTCCGGGATGTCATCCAGGCACTCCTCGACCGCGGAGACATCCGGACACTTGTTGCAGACGGCGAAGAGAAGCATGACGAATACATGGAGTTCGCCCGCACTGCGGCGTCCTCAAAGCGCTTCGGAAGCCTTCTGATGACGGACTACGAGGACATTTTGGATACGCAGCAGCAGATTCAGTTCTCTGCAGTGACCTTTCGCATCTGTCGTGAAACCGCCTTCATTGCCTTCCGCGGAACAGACGATTCTCTGGTCGGCTGGAAGGAGGATTTCATGCTCTCCTTCGAGAAAATTCCTGCGCAGGAGCAGGCTCTCTCCTATCTGAAAAAGGTCATGAAGCCGGACATGAAGTATTACATCGGCGGACACTCGAAGGGAGCAAACCTTGCGCTCTACGCATCCTGCCTCTTGCCCAAGAAGCTCTTTGCAAACGTCCTGCACGTCTATGTCAACGACGGCCCGGGGCTTTGCTCCGATGTTCTCGACACCTCCGTCATCGCAAGGATTGACCCGATCACAACGAAAATCGTCCCGGAATACGATGTCATCGGCAAAATTTTCGAAATGCCCATCTCCGACAACCGCATTGTCCGAAGCAGTGGCAAGGGCATTCTCCAGCACGGCATTCTCACCTGGCAGCTGAAGGGCGCAGCGCTCGACCTCGTCCCTTCCAATGCGCCGGGAAGCCTTTGGATCGGTCAGGTTCTCGACCAATGGATCGGCGGCGTCTCCAATGTGGAGGACCGTCGGACCTTCATTGACGATCTGTTCGGCACCATCGGGGCGGGCGGCATCACCAACTTCAACGAGCTCTCCGGAATCGGCCCCGAGGGCTTTGAGAAGATGCTGGGAACCGTCTCCCACATCAGCCCGGTCACGCTGGACGTTGCAAGGGCTCTTCCCATCGCCGCTGTAACCGGGCAGAAGACCGAAGACACCTGGTCCTTCCGCATCCAGAATCTTCTGAAGACCTCGGTCCTTATGAGAGCGCTTCTTCTCATCGGCTCAGGGCTCTTTGCGATTCTGATTCCGAATGAGCTGCTGCCGCTCACCGTTGCCATCGGCATGACCGCCTTTGTCGGCTTCGAGCTGTACTACACGTTCCGCCGCTTTCACGAGCTGCACTGGGATCTCAAGGCAATGCAGACCCAGACCTTCATCTGTCTGGCAAGTGTTGCGGTCTATCTGATGATCCTCATCAAGGACGGAGCTCTGATGCTGATCTCCAACGTCGTTTTCGGCATTCTGTTCCTTCTGATGGCATACCACATTGCAGACCGCATCAAGAGCCAGAAGCGGCACACCTTTCACTGGTACTGGAGCATTGCGGAGGCGGTTTTCCTCGCACTGATGGGCATCCTCATTCTGACCGTACCGAGCGATGTCATCGGCACCTTTACGTTTTGTACCGGCATTGTCTGTCTGGCAGATGGAATTCTCCATCTTGCAGATGCCGTGCAGCAGTTCCGCCGCAGGAAGAAGAGCTGATCTTTTCTTCGTTTTCTGCTTTCCTGTTCTGATTGCATTTTGCCCGCACCGCTTATCTGGAACGATCGAAAAGGTTCATTTCCCGTGATACAGGCTGTAGCGCAGCCGTCTCCTTACGCGCGGGCCGCTCCGGTTCCCCTCCTGCAGCACTTTTTCCAGAAACGAGGTCACTGTCCGCTCCTCATAAATCTCCAGTGGGACTGCGCCGTAAACGGACTTCTCCAGAAGCCTGCAGGTCCGCAGGTACTCGCCGCGGCGGATCCTTGGAAAGCGCTCCGAAAGCTCCCGGTCCGTCTCCTCCGTGTTCCAGCCAAGCGCCGTCTCGAATCCGAGCTCTCCCA
>ERZ808246.362-NODE-362-length-39313-cov-4.650160_pt1 | contig 39313 bp, 30 predicted proteins | sample MGYA00521083_ERZ808246 | MGnify/ENA primary metagenome ERZ808246 (study PRJEB31516, sample SAMN03275577) | gut metagenome | biome: mammalia-associated habitat; material: feces | host: Papio cynocephalus | place: Kenya | collected 2012-07-07 ...
CAGTAACGGCGAAAAGAGGGCTTTTTAAAACCGTATTGGTTCGACCCTCTTATGCTTAAAAACGGCAGCCGCAGGTTGAAGCAAGTGCATCCTGCGGCGGCTTTTTCTTTTGGCGGGATTTTGAAAATTAAGTGCATTTTGTCCAAAGAATTGAACGTCTCTTGTGGTATTCTACAGAAATATCGGCAAATTCAATAAATCCGCACGGCAAATTATGGCTGATTTGGACGAATGAGTATACAGAATTATGAATAGATTATGTTGATTTTTTAGAAAAACAATGATATAATTATCAAAGAATGCCCGTTTAGTACTTTTTTGCGGGATATGGCTTGAATTTTCAAAAATTACGGGGATGTATTGTGAGTAAGATTATCGAAACCGAAAGGGAAAACGCGCCGCAGAAAACGGCTTCAAATACGCGCAACGGGTGCGACGGTATATATAACCGCGTTTTTAAGCGCGTTGTGGATTTTCTGCTGGCACTTGTATTCGGCATTCTCCTTGCGCCCGTCGTTTTGGTTATCGGCATTGCGATTGCTTTGGAAAGCGGCTTTCCCGTGTTTTATACGCCTTTAAGGGGCGGCTATCGCGAAAAACCGTTTAAAATTTTCAAATTCCGCACAATGGTGAAAAACGCCGACAAAATCGGCGGCGGCACAACTGCTCTTAACGACCCGCGAATTACAAAGGTCGGTGCTGTTTTGCGCAAAACAAAGCTTGATGAAATTCCTCAGCTTTATAACGTGCTTATCGGAACGATGAGCTTTGTCGGTCCGCGGCCAGAGCTTTTACAGTATACGTCCGCTTATGAAGGCGACGAAAAGCTTATTTTTAAGGTTCGCCCCGGGATTACCGATTTCAGCTCTATCGAGTTTATAAATCTTGATGAAATTGTCGGCGAAGGCAATGCCGACGAGTATTACGAAAAATATGTGCTGAAGCGAAAAAACAGCCTTCGGGTGAAATATGCGCGCGAGGTTTCTTTTAAAACCGACATTAAGCTTTTTTTCAAGACTGTTTTCAGCGTGTTTAAAAAAGCGGCGCGCTTTGCAGAAGAACAAAAGGGAGCGGACGATGGAATACATAACTCTTAAAAATACAGAACTGAACGTTTCAAGGGTTTGTATGGGCGGCTGTCCTATGGGCGGTTACGGCTGGGGCAAGGTCTCTGAAGAAGAGCTTTTAAAGGCTATAAACAAGGCGCTTGACTGCGGCGTTAACTTTTTTGACACCGCCGACACCTACGGTCTCGGCAAATCCGAAATAACCCTTGCAAAGGGTCTCGGCTCAAAACGTCACGATGTTATTATAGAATCAAAATTCGGCGTAAGAACGGGCGGCGGCAAAACGGTTTATGACAATTCGCCCGATTATATACGCACGGCGCTTGAAGAAAGCTTAAAGCGCCTTAATACCGATTATCTTGACATTTATGTTATTCATTACCGCGACCGCTCCACACCTATAGGCGCTGTTGTGGACGAGCTTGAACGCTTGAAAAAAGAAGGAAAAATCCGTTATTTCGGCCTTTCAAACATTCACGCAGACGATGTTTCGGAGCTTATGCCGTATAAGGGCAAGTTTGTAAGCTGTCAGGACGAGTTTTCGCTTGCCTGCCGAAAAAACGAGGGCGACCTTGAGCTTTTAAGAAAAGAGCTTTTAATAACGCCGATGACCTGGGGCAGTCTCGGTCAGGGCGTGTTAAGCGGCAAATACGGCAAAGATGCGGTTTTCGGCGCGGACGACAGACGAAGCCGCGAAATATACGTTAATTTTCACGGCGAAAAGCTTGAAAAAAATCTTAAAATTGTCGATGTCCTTAAAAATATTGCCAAAGAGAGAAACAAAAGCGTTTCGTCGTGCGCAATAAGGTGGATTCTTGACAAAATGCCCGATTCCGTTGCGATAGTCGGCATTAAAAATCCTTCACAGCTCGTTTCAAATGTCGAGGCGTGCGACTGGCACCTGTCAAAAGATGAGATGTCGTTGCTTGAAGAGGTTTCAAAATGAGCGAAAAATGTGTTTTACTTTAATTTAAAGATAATTCTATAACATAATTTATTTCTTCACGCCGCTTTTTAAAGCGCGTGCTTGGTGTGAGATGACCGATTAATCGGCACTTGCCGAGACTTTGGTTAGGAGTGTGGTTTATGACAAGTCAACAGCTTGCGTGGCTTATTCGCCGACACGGAGTCGAAATGACGCATTTATCCTGCGGCAGCCACATCGGGGCGGTGCTTTCCGTTGCCGATATTGTGGCGGTCCTTTATGCAGACGTTATGAAATATGACCCCGAAAATCCAGAGTGGGACGGGCGCGACCGCTTTATTTTGGGCAAGGGGCACGCCGGCGCCGCAATTTATGCCGCTCTTGCGGAATGCGGCTTTTTCCCGACAGAGGAGCTTAAAACGCATTATAAAAACGGCAGCCGTCTTTCGGGGCACGTTTCGCACCATGTTCCGGGCGTTGATTTTTCAACAGGCTCTTTGGGACATGCACTGCCTGTTGCCGCGGGTATGGCGTTTGCGGCACTCTGTGATAATAAAGACCACCGCGTTTTCGCCGTTCTCGGCGACGGCGAGTGCGACGAAGGCTCTGTGTGGGAGGCGGCTCTTTTTGCCAACCACTACAGGCTCGAAAATCTTGTCGCAGTGGTTGACCACAACCATATGCAAAGTCTCGATTTTTGTGAAAAAACTTTGGAGCTTGAAGATTTTGCTTCTAAATGGCGCGCTTTCGGCTGGAACGTTATAAATGTAGACGGCCACGATTGCGAAGCCTTGAAAAATGCTCTTCTTGACACGTCAAACCCCGCCCACAAGCCGACAGTTGTAATTGCCGATACCGTTAAGGGCAAGGGCGTGTCGTTTATGGAAAACGATATTTTGTGGCATTACCGCTTCCCGCACGACGGCTGGGAGTATGACTGTGCCGTTACACAGCTTTTTGAAGCAAAGCCCGACGGGGTTGAAGACCCTTATACCCCCGACGGAATAAAAAATCCGAAAAGACCCGAAGAGGGCGATGACATCGGCAACGACCATACACTTTCTGCCGGGTGGCATCCGAAACGTTTTGCGAGGGATGAAAAGAAATGAGAGATACATTTGCCAATACTCTTCTTGAGCTTGCAACAAACGATAAAAATATTGAGCTTATAACGGGCGACCTCGGCTTCGGCGTGTTAAAGCTTTTTTGGAAAAAGCTTCCCGACCAGTTTATAAACGCCGGCATAGCCGAGCAGAATATGACTTCTGCCGCGGCGGGAATGGCGCTTGAGGGCAAAACCGTTTTTACATATTCTATAGGAAGCTTTCCGACGCTTCGCTGTCTTGAACAAATAAGAAACGACTGCGCTTATCACAACGCCAACGTAAAGATTGTTTGCGTCGGCGGCGGCTTTACATACGGCAGTCTCGGAATGAGCCACCACGCAACCGAGGATATTGCGGTTATGCGCGCGCTTCCGGGTGTTGCTGTTTTTTGCCCTGCAGACCTTGTTGAAGCACGAGAGGTTACAAAGGCAATAGCAGGCTATAACGGAACGTGCTATTTAAGACTCGGCAGGGGCGGCGAAAAACGTATTCACGAGAGTATTCCCGATTTTAAAATCGGCAAAGCAATTAAAATCGGCGACGGCGAAAAAGTTGCGATATTTACTACGGGCGCAATTGCCGAAGAAGTTGTTGCCGCGCGTGAAATTCTTAAAAAAAGCGGCTTAACACCTGCGCTTTACACCTTCCCCACGGTAAAACCGATTGATAAGGACGTTATAAAAGAATGCTCCGAAAAATTCGGACTTATAGTTACCGTTGAAGAGCATAATCTCGACGGCGGCTTCGGCTCTGCCGTTGCGGAAGTGCTTTGCGAACTGCCTAAGGGAGCGCGCCTTCACAGAATGGGCGTGCCGAACGCTTATGCCGATACGGTCGGCGACCAAAGCTATTTAAGACATTACTTCGGTCTTGACGCCGAAAGCATTGCTTCGGTTATTTTAAAAGAGGTGGGCGAATGAAGCGTCTGCTTTTGACATGTACCGACCTTATGGCGATACAGTTTATGGTTCCGCACATCAAATATTTATCCGAAAACGGCTTTTCGGTTAAGCTTGCCTGCTCCGTCGTCGGGGACAGGCTTTCTGACCTTAAAGAGGCGCTTGACGGCGTTGCCGAAATCGAAACCGTCCGCCTTGTAAGAAGCCCCCTTGCGGTCTCAAATTTAAACGGCCTCAAGGATTTAAAAAGAATAATCAACCGCGAAAAATGGGACGTTATCTGGACCAATGAACCGGTTATGGGAATTATGACGCGCCTTGCTGCAAAAAATGCACGAAAACGCGGCACAAAAGTCGTGTACATGGTTCACGGCTTTCATTTTTATAATGGCGCGCCGTTTTTAAACCGGCTGCTGTTTTATCCTGCCGAAAAATACTGCTCGCGTTTTTCGGATATGATAATCACAATAAATAACGAGGATTTTGAGCTTGCAAAAACTCTTCACGCAAAAAAAGTCGAAAAAATTGACGGAATAGGCGTAAATACGGCTGAATTTGCTTTCAATAATGAGAGCCGCAATAAAGAAAGAGAAGAGCTTGGCGTTAAAGACGGCGAAATAATGCTTCTTAACGTCGGCGAGCTTACAAAAAGAAAAAATCAGCATATTATTATAGATGCGCTTTCTTTACTTAATAATCCCAAAATAAAGTTTTTTATCTGCGGCCGCGGCGATAACGAAGAAGCTTTAAAGAGCCTTACTAAAGAACGCGGACTCGAAAATAACGTATTCTTTTTAGGCTACAGAAAAGGGCTCTCCGATATTTACAGCGCCTCCGACATTTTTGTTTTAAGCTCTTTGCAAGAGGGGCTTCCGAAGGCGATTGAAGAAGCTATGGCAAACGGCAAACCCGTGGTCTGCTCAAAAATACGCGGCTGTGTTGACCTTATTGACGATATAAAAGGCGGCTTTGTTGCCGAAAACACCCCCGAAAGCTTCGCAGAAGCTATAAAAACCCTTGCCGAAAATGAAGATATGAGAAAAAATATGGGGGCTTACAATTTAAATAACGTAACAAGATTCAGCGAGTCAGTGTCAAAGGACAATGTGCTGAAGCTTATGCGCTCCGTTCTTTCTCAAGGCGGTGGGGATTTATGAAATATTCATTGATTATACCTGTTTTTAATTCCGAAAAAACAGTTGCCCGCTGTATTGAAAGCATAGCTTCGCAAGATTTTGACGATTATGAAATTCTTCTTATTAATGACGGCTCAACCGACAAAAGCGACGCTTTGTGTAAAGAGTTTTCGGAAAAATACCGCACTGTAAAATATTTCAAAAAAGAAAACGGCGGTGTTTCCTCTGCAAGAAATCTCGGGCTTAAAAAGGCTTCTGGCAAATATGTACTTTTTGTCGACAGCGACGACGAAGTGAGCGGCGATTATTTTGAAGCGCTTAACGAAATGACCGAAAAAAACGAATTCGATATGTATATGTTTTCGTGCAGGCTTTCAGACGGCAGGAACGAAGAAATAAGACAGGAACAAAATGCAGTATACGGCGCGGATTCTGTTTTTGATGCGGTGAGCTTTGCTATACGCGACAGGCGCATTAATGTGTTGTGGTGTAAGGCTTTTTTGAACGAGCGAATTAAACAGCTGAATTTGCGTTTTTCAAACGACATTTACATAGGCGAGGACCAGCTTTTTTGCGTGACTTATGCGCTTCATATAAAATCGCTTTGCACTTCCGATAAAATTATTTATAACGTTTCTCTTGAAAACGGCGAATCGCTTTCAAGAAAGCGGCGCGATGACCTGTCGGGGCAGCTTATTTCGGGTCACAAAAAAATGTTTGAAGCGCTAAAAAACGCAAACCCCAAAAAAGCGGCAAACGAAAAATTGAGCGCGGCAATCGCGTATTCTTTTTACCGTTCGGCTTATTCCTCTTCAAAGGAGCTTTTAAAATACGGTATGGGCACAAAAGAGCGCCGGGGGCGTATCAAAGAAGTGTGCCGCGCGTTTTGTGAAGAAAAAGTACCGGCAAAGGATTTTAAAACGTTTGTTATTTCGCTTCCGGTGAGAATGAAAGCGGCGTTTTTGATTGATAAAGCAATCGGGTTGAAAAAGTGACAAAACAGCCGCATATTAACAGGCAAGCTGCTTTAGAGGGTGTGTGTTATGGAAAGAAATGTTGAAAATAAAAACGAAAAAACTCCGTCTCTTACAATAATCACGCCCACATATAACAGAGAAAGAACGCTTAAAGCCTGTTACAATTCAATTGCCGCTCAGACGTGCGGGGATTTTCAATGGATAATTATAGACGACGGAAGCACTGATAATACACCCGAGCTTATAGAAGAATTAAAAAAAGACGGCGCTGCCGAATTTGAATATTATACTAAGGAAAACGGCGGGAAGCACACGGCGCTGAACGCTTCGCACAAATATATAAAGGGCAAATACGTTACGGTGCTTGACAGTGACGACACGCTTTTGCCCGACGCCGTAGAAACAATACTTAGTGAATGGAAAAAGTATGAAAACGAAAATGGCGTGAATGTTTTATATTTTTACAGGTGTGACAAAAACGGCAATCCGCTTTGCTATGTAAAGCACCCGAATGTGATTACAAAAACATATAAAGTTCGGCGGTTTTCAAATGTTAAAAGCAGGGATTGCTGTGATGTATTTAAAACAGAAGCTTTCATAAAATATCCGTTTCCCGTGTTCCCCGGCGAGCGCTTTATAGGCGAGGGCGCGGCACATATGAACATTGAGCTTTTGGGAAAAGGCGTTTATATCGACAAGGCTATCTATGAGTGCGAATATCTTCCCGACGGTCTTACAATGGCGGGCAGAAAGCTTCGCATAAACAATCCCCTCGGCGGAAAATATAACGCCAACGTTTATATGAACAGGCGGCTCCCGCTTTTTACCCGTTTAAAATATTCGCTTCTTTATAACTGCTATTCTGCATTTGCTTCTATCGGCTTTAAAGACTCGCTTAAAACATCGGACTATCCGTTTCTTGTGCTTTTGGGCTTTTTGCCCGGTCGGCTCTTATATTTGTATTGGGGGCGAAAGTACAAATGAACTTCAAGGCTTCTTTAGATGTTGAAAGAAAGTTCAGCATAATAGTCCCCGTTTATAATGTTGAAGCGTATCTCAAAAGGTGCATTGAAAGCGTTCTTTCGCAGACATACGAAAATTTTGAGCTTGTTTTGGTTGATGACGGCTCAACCGATAAAAGCGGCGCAATTTGCGATATGTATGCTTTAAAGGACCGACGCATAAAGTGCGTTCACCGAAAAAACGGCGGGCTTTCTGCGGCGCGAAACACCGGTCTGCTTTCGGCTTCGGGCGAAAACGTTGTTTTTCTTGACAGCGACGATATGTGGAACGACGCGGGCGCTTTGGGGGGGCTTGCAAAAATTTTTGAAGAAAAGCCCGAAACCGAGGTTATAGCTTTCGGATATATGCTTTTCGGCACTGACGGCAAAAAGCGGAAAAACTGCATACCCGAATTTGTGCCGTCCGATTGCACGGAAAAAGAAGAGGTTTTAAAAAGACTTTGCAAAAACAACGGATTTTTCAACGCGGCTTATACAAAAGCGCTTAAAAGAGATTTTCTTATTAACAACAAACTGTTTTTTGAAGACGGCATTTTAAGCGAAGATATAGGCTGGTCGGGAAAAATTCTTATAAAAGCGCATCATTTTGCCGTTTATTCAAGCGGCTTTTACAGCTATATGCTGAGAAAATCCGGCTCCATAACATCATCCTTCGGCAGAAAGAATATTTTGGATATACTTTCTCAAATCGAAGAAGCCGTAGAGGAAATCGAAAATTTAAATCAGAGCGAAACGCTCAAAAGAATTTATTACAGATATTGGGCATACCAGCTTTCGACTCTTCTCGGCGATGTGCCGAGGCTCAGGGGCGACAGCGACTATGAAGAAATAATAAAAAGATGCCGAAACTGTATGTTTTTACTTAAATACGGTTCAGGCAAAAAGGTGAAAACGGTTTACACTTTATATTGTGTTTTCGGAATGAAAAGCACAATGCATATACTCAAAAAATATTTGGACGGCGTTTGGCGCCGAAATTCATAAAAACAGGAGATTTGCCGAATGAAAAAACGTGTGCTCAGCGTTATTTCAAAGTTAACAATTGGCGGTGCCGAAAAGGTTGCGAGAGACATCGGCTTTTATGCCGACAGCGAAGAGTTTGAAACTCATTATCTTGTTTTCGGCGAAAAAAAAGGCGATTATGAAGATGAGCTTACAGCGCGCGGCTGCAAAATCATACGCATTCCCGAGCCTTCCGAAAATTACGCGGCGTACTTTAATAATTTAAAAAAGCTTATAAACGAATATCATTACGACATAATTCATGCGCACACAATGTTCAACATAGGCTGGGCAATGCTTGCGGGCAAGCTTTGCAAAGTCCCCGTGAGGGTGGCGCATTCGCACTCGGCGCTTGAAGAAAAACGCGATTTTAAAACAAGGGTTTATGAAAGCCTTATGCGGTTTTTAATAAAAATGTGCGCAACCGATTTTGTCGCCTGCGGGAAAAAGGCGGGCGAAAGGCTTTACGGCAAACGCTTTTTTAATAAAAAAGGCACTTTGATATTGAACGGTATTGATGTTAAAAGCTTTCGCTTTGACGAAGAAAAACGAAAAGAGATAAGAGAAAAGCTTAACATCGGCGAAAAGTTTGTTATAGGCCATGCGGGTCATTTGGCTGCCGTCAAAAATCAGGGCTTTTTAATTGAAATTATGCCCGAAATATTAAAAAAGAAGCCCGAAAGCGTTTTGCTTCTTTTGGGTGACGGCGAAGAGCGCGAAAACTATGAGAAAAAAGTCAGTGAGCTTAATTTGGAAGACAAAGTGATTTTTACGGGCAACGTCAGAAATGTCGGCGACTGTTTAAGCGCGATGGACGTTTTTGCATTTCCGTCGCTTTACGAAGGTACGCCGCTTTCTATAATTGAGGTTCAGTCAAACGGACTGCCGTGTGTTATTTCGGACTCCGTTCCGAACGACGTTTTTTTAACAGAGCTTATAAAACCGCTTTCGCTTTCCAAAAAAGCCGATTGGGTCGACGAAATTTGTAAAGCACAGCGCAAAAACCCGAAAGCATATACGGAAATTATGGAGAAATCGCCTTTTGACCTTTATTCTGCGCTTAACAGGTTTTATAAAATTTATAGGGGAGAATAATCCGAGTGATAAAAATTCTGTTCTTTATTGAAACGCTCAAGGGCGGCGGCGCCGAAAAGGTGCTTAAAAATCTTGTCAATTCAATGGATAAAAGCAGGTTCGACATAACCGTTCAAACGCTTTATAACGAAGATGTTTCGGGCGAGCTTGACGAAAAAATCAATTATAGGTTTTGCTATCCTTATAAAAACAGCATTTTTATGGGAATTATGCGCACCGAAGCGGCTTTGGGTCTTACATATGAGTTCCATATTAAAGGTGATTATGATATTGAAGTCGCATATCTTGAATGCGGCGCAACAAAAATAATGGCGTCGTCAACAAACAAAAAGGCGAAAAAGGTCGCGTGGGTTCACTGCGATTTAAGTAAAAAAGCCGACGATTTTGAGAGCTTTGTTAAAAGCACAAAGGGCTATTACGCTAAATATGACAAGGTTGTTTGCGTTTCCGATGACGTTAAAAATTCATTTATAAAAGGCTACGGCAACACGCCCGAAGCAATAACGCTTTATAACTGCTTTGACGACAGCGAAATTTTAAGAAAGTCGCAGGTGCCGCTTCCGTTTGAAAAAGATGAAAATTGCCCTGTGTGCATAGCGGTTGGCAGGCTTACCGAGCAAAAAGGCTTTGACAGGCTTCTTTCGGCGCATAAGCGCCTTCTTGACGAAGGCATTTTTCACAAGCTTTGGGTTTTGGGCGACGGCGAGGACAAAGCGGCGCTCGAAAAGTTCGCAGAAACAAACGGCCTTTCAAAAACAGTGTCGTTTTTAGGCTTCTGCGATAATCCGTATCCGTATATAAAGGCTGCCGATTTTTATGTTTGCTCTTCGCGTTATGAGGGCTTTAGTACGACTGTTGTCGAAAGCCTTGTTATAGGCACGCCCGTTGTCACAACAGATTGCACAGGTATGAACGAGCTTCTTTGTGAAAGCGAATACGGACTTATCGTTGAAAACAGCGAACAAGGCATTTTTGACGGAATGAAGCGGTTTCTTACCGACGAAACGCTTCTCTATGCTTATAAAAAAAGAGCCGCGCTTCGCGGCGGCTTCTTCAAAAAAGACAACGCCGTGTTAATGACGGAAGACTTTTTTGAAAAATTACTTTCGGAATAAAAATCATTTTGGAGGATAAGACGTGTTTTTACAGCTGGCGCTGTTTTTCGCCGTTGCGGCGGTAACGCTTTTGTTTGCGCTCAATAAAAATGTGAATAACGGCAAACGGCTGTGCGTTCAGTGCGTCACGGTCATACTGACCTGCTTTTCGGGGCTTCGCTCGTGGCGTTACGGCGACCTTATGCACTATTGCTACGCCTATCTCAGTGCCAACACCCCCGATTGGCAGCTTGATACAAAAAGCAGCGACACCGTGGGGCTTCAGCTTCTTTTCAGGGCTTTCGGTCAAATGGGCTTCGGTTTTGAAACTGTGCTTTTCTTCGCGGCGGCTTTTTGCGCAATAGCTCTCGGGGTGCTTGTTTACAGATTTTCTCCGTCGCCGTATTTCAGCTATCTTATGTATATAGCCCTCGGCAACTACTTTTTTACATACTCGGCATTTAAACAGGCAATTGCAAGCGCGTTTATTATGTTTGCATTTGTTTTCATAATAAATAAAAAGCCTTTAAGGTTTTTGCTGTGTGTTTTGGCGGCGTTTCTTTTCCACAAGCCCGCAATTATATTTTTAATAGCATACCCAATAGCGCGAAAAAAAATAGACAAATTTTATTTTGCAATGCTCGGCGCGGCTGTTATTGCGGTCGTGTTCTTCCATGAAGAAATTGCAACGTGGTTTTCGATGCTTTATTACGACACGATGGAGTTTACCGCAAATGAAAGCGTCGGCTTCAAACAGACGATGATGATAATGATAATTGTGCTGAGTTTGGTGTTAAGACCCGTTCGCGAATACGATACCGTTTATAAATGCACCTTCAGCATTATGGTGACGGCGGCGCTTATTCAAAGCTTCGCAATATACGACAACGTGTTTACGCGCCTTTCGGACTACTTTTTCCAATTCTTTGTAATATTCATTCCTCTTATGCTCGAAACGGGAAAAGAGCAGGCGCAGAAATTCCCGGAGCACAAAGAGAAAATCAGATATACCTTCCAACGTTATTATCCGTTTTTAAAAATCGGAATAAGCTGTTTTGCGGTTTGGTACTATATATGGCAAATGGAATTAAACGCCGGGCTTCTTGCGAACTATAAATTTATCTGGCAGGACAGCGGCGAAACGTCTCTTGAGCTTTTGGAACAGTTTATAGAAACAGGCGGAATTTTGTAGGCTGCGATTTTTTGGAGGTATTGTTAAATGAAAGAAAATATGTTAAATAGAGTACCGTTGAAGATTTATAGGGATTTGCGGTGGTTAAAAGGTGAAAAGCAATGCTATTTTGACATACGGTCAAAATTTTCTAAGGAATATGCCGATATTTGGTTTTCGGCAGAAAAAGCAATATATAAGTATGGCAAGTCCGAAGAAACATACAAAGCAATTAACGCAAGAGATAAATACGTTATGAACTATATTGAAGACAGCTGCCGAGATGTAATTGAAAAGTATAAAAATGCAGAGCTGCAAACGGTTTCGGCTAATCAAAGCGACAAGAAAATATGGGTGCTTTGGTGGACGGGCGAAGAATCTGCTCCGGATATTGTAAAAGCTTGTGTTAAAAGTATAAGAAAAAATGCAGGAAATCATGAAGTCGTTTTTTTAGACAAAGATAATTACGAAAAATATGTTAATCTGCCAAAACATATTATCGAAAAACATGATTCGAAACAAATGTCACACGCTGCCTTTTCGGACATTTTGCGAAATGCGCTTCTTGCAAAGCATGGCGGAGCGTGGATTGATTCCACTGTTTTTGTTTCAAAGCCTTTGCCTGAGTTTTTGTTTGAATCGCCGTTTTATACTGCGAAAAGTGTTGATTTGTCGGCATTTTATTTTTCCCATTCAAGGTGGACTGGGTATTTTTTGTGCGGCGAAACAAACTTCCCGCTTTTTAGTTTCACAAGAGATATGCTTATTGAATATTGGGAAAAGAATGATTTTATAATAGATTACCTGCTTATGGATTACGTTTTTGATATCGCCTGCAAAACAATTCCAAGCGTTAAAGCCGTGATGGAAAAAGTGCCCGATAACAACCTTTTACGGGGCAGACTGATGGCACATATTAACGAGCCGTATTCAGATGAGTTGTTTTCTGAGTTACAAAACGGAGAGACATTTATATCTAAGCTTTCGTGGCGCTATGGTAATCCGGTCGAAAAGACGAAAGACGGTAAGTTAACGAATTACGGCTATTTGTTAAAACTTTAATTTGGTGGTTAAATTGATTGATGTTATAATTCCGTCGTATAATTGCGAAAATACGCTTGAAAGCACCGTTGAAAGTATAATAAATTCAGGGCTTAAAAGCTTTGATATAATACTTGTTGACGACGGCTCAACCGACAAAACTCCTGCTTTGTGCGACGCACTTTCCGAAAAATACGAAAACGTTTCATGTATTCACAAGAAAAACGGCGGTGTTTCTTCTGCCCGTAATGAAGGAATAAGAGCGGCAAAAGGCGAATATTTGCTGTTTTTTGATTCCGACGACACTGCGGAATGCGGTGCGTTTTCCGAAGCGGAAGAAATTCTTTTGAAAAAAGCGCCCGATATGCTCATTTTCGGAATGTATTTTGATTATTACAAAAACGGCAAAATGTATGGGTGCGATGAACTTGTTTATGAAAAAGAGGGGCTTTTTAATAAAAAGGCGCTTCTTGACAGCTTTTATGAGCTTTACATATGCAACGCGCTGTCGTCAAGCTGCAACAAATTTTTCAAAAAAAGTATTATCGACAAAAACGCAATCTTTTTTGACGAGAAAATGATAATACTTGAGGATTTTGAATTTTCTCTTAAAAATATTTGTTTTTGTGAAAATTTTTATTGCCTAAAAAAGGCTTTGTATCATTATAAACAGCCCGAAAACGAAAAAAGAATACTCGGGCGGCTCAAAAAAATTCCGCAGGCGAGCGAATATATAAAGCCAATCGAAAACGACGCAGAACTGCTTAAAAGCTCCGGAGCTCTTTCGGGCGGCGATACCGAAAATGTTGACAAAGTTATAAGAAAGCTGTTTTTTATGCTGTTAAGGCAAAAGGTGTTTTTAGCAAGCTTTGGGCAAGTAAAGCTTGCGTCGCAGGATTTTAAAAACAGTAAATATACATCTTTTATAAACGAGCTTTCCGGGCGGGACAGGGATTTGTGCACGGATGTTTTAAATTGCAATGTATTTAAAGTGATGCTTGCAACACGGCTGCAGTTTACAAAAAATCTTATAATCAATTTTTTAAAACGGCTGAATTTATATGACAGGCTGAAAGGTGCGTTAAAATGAAGGAGTTTTTTTTAAAAGCTGTAAGAAAGCTGCGCCTGCAAAAAATCATATATATGTTTTTAACGCCGTTTTTCGGGCGCTGTTTTAAAAGCGATGATGAGAAAGCCGAAAAAATACTTGAAGATTTTTTCCCGTACACAAAAAGCACTTCGTTAAGAAAAAACAGAATTTCGGAAGATGAAAGCGACCTTACGGTGATTATTGCGGCATATAATGCCGAAAAATACATTAAAGAGTGTCTCGATTCTGTTTTGTATCAAAAAACCGCTTACAAGTTTAATGTAACCGTTGTTAATGACGGCTCGACAGACGGTACGCTTAGTATTCTTGAAAGCTATAAAGATGATAAATTGCAAATAATTTCAAAAGAAAACGGCGGATTGTCTTCTGCGAGAAATAAAGCGCTTGAGACGGTAAAAAGCAAATATATTATGTTTTTGGATGCCGACGATACGCTTGAAGAAAACGCCGTGGATTTATTTTTGAGCAACGCGTACAAAAACGACGCCGACATTGTTGAATCGGGCTACAGCTTTTTTGACGGCGAGCACCGTTACGGCGGCTTTTTGCACAGCGGCGGCGTTTATGAAGGCGCGCTCGGCATTCTTAACGGTTTTGCCTGTATGAAAGTAATAAAAAGCAGGCTGTTTGAGAATGTATGCTTTCCCGAAGGATTTTGGTTTGAAGATACAATTATGACAATGCTGATTTTTCCGAACGTGAAAAAAAGCGTTACCCTTAAAGAAAAGCTGTATAATTACAGGGTAAACCAAAATTCAATAACATCGCTTGCCAAAACGAAAAAAAAATCTTTGGATACATTTTGGGTTACGAAGCAAACGCTTGACGACGCAAAAATGCTTGGCATTTGTATGGAAAAGGAATTTTTAAAACAGTTTTTGCGCCAGATTGCAGTGAATTATTCAAGAATAAAAGGGCTGCCTGCCGATGTCCGTTTTTCGGTGTTTGACTTAACGCAAAAAATGCTTTTTGATAATTTCAAAAGCTTTGAAAACGGTGTTGACGGCTTTTGGTATAAAGAGCTCAGCAAGGCTGTAAGATGCGGGCAATACAAAAAATACTGCCTTATTTGTGATTTGAATGAATATTTGTCATAGCACGGAGTTTTAAATATGAACACAAAGCGCGGACTAAACAACATAATATACGGAATTTTGTCGCAAGCCGTAACTCTTGGCTTGGGGCTTATAATACCGCGCCTTGTTCTCGTTAGCCTCGGCTCCGAAGCGAACGGACTTTTGCATTCAATCTCTACGGTGTTTACATATTTAACGCTTCTTGAAGCGGGCGTCGGCAAGGCGACAAGTCAGGCGCTTTATAAACCCCTTTCAGAGGATAACCGCAATAAAATCAATTCGATAATGTCGGCAACAAACAGGTTCTACCGCAAAACGGGTTATATATATTCTGCGGCGGTTATTGTCTTTGCCGTTGTTTATTGCCTTTTTGTTAAAACCTCGCTTTCAAAGGTTGTTGTGTTCTCGGTAATAATTTTAACGGGCGCGTCAAGCGTGTTAAGCTACTTTGTTCAGGGCAAGTACACCGTGTTTATGGGCGCAGAGGGCAGAGGATACGTTCTTACAAACTTTTCTACCGTAACGACTGTCTTAGCTTCTGTCGGCAAAATAGCGCTTTTGGTTTACGGATTCGGCGTTGTTGAAATACAGGGAATGTATCTGTTTTTCTCGGTGCTTCAAATGTTTTTTGTCGTGTATTACATCAGGCGCAATTATGCGTGGTTAAGCGTTAAAGCAAAACCCGATTATGAAGCGATTTCTCAAAAGAATTACGTTTTGCTTCATCAAATTACCGGAATGATTTTTGACAATACCGATATACTTTTGCTTACTGTAATGAGCGGACTTAAAACGGTAAGCGTGTATTCGATGTACACAACGTTTTATACGGTTATCAAAAGCGTTTTAAACACCGTTTCGTATTCATATTCTTATGCGCTCGGCAGAATTTTTCATTCGGATAAAGAAGAGTTTAAAAGATTGCACAATGTATATGAGCTTTACAATATGTCGCTGACTTTTGCGCTTATGTGTATACTCAATATGTTCATTTTGCCGTTTATGAAAATATATACGGCTGATGTTACCGACATTAATTATATAGATAAATATATCCCGATGCTCTTTACAACGGTTTATCTTCTTTCAAACGGCAGGGCTTCTTCGGGGCTTGTTATTGATTTTGCACAGCACTTTGAGCAAACAAAATGGCGCGCCGTGTTAGAGTCGGCAATTAATATCGGAGTATCTGTTGTCGCAATACATTTTCTCGGGATATACGGTGCGCTTATCGGCACAATCGCCGCGCTTCTTTACAGGGCAAACGATATGATTATTTATGCAAACAGACTTTTGGGTCGAAGCCCGTGGATAACTTATAAACGCTGGCTTGTAAATCTCGTTTTGTTCTTAGGGCTTACATTTGCCATGAACGCGGTGCTCCCCGAAATAAGCACTCTTTTGCCGCTCGTTATCTATGCGGGAATTTCAACGGCAATCGTTGTGCCGGCATTTATTGCGGTTAATTCGGTCTGCGAATTGAAAACGGCAAAGTACGCCGTATCGCTTTTGAAAAAAGTGTTAAAAAATAAGGGGGAAAGGGTATGAGCGAAAAGCAAAATGTTAAAAGAGACGCGTCATATGACTTGCTTCGAGTTATTTCGGCGTTTGCCGTTGTAATTATTCATACCTGCGCAACGGAATGGCGAAAAATCGACGTGCAATCAACCGATTGGTTGATAATTACCGTTTGGGATATGCTTTCAAAGTACAGCGTTCCGATATTTTTTATGGTTTCAGGGCGATTTTTGCTTGACAGGGCACACGAAAGCGATATTAAAACCACCCTTACAAAAAGGCTCCCTAAAATTGCGGCTGCATTTTTGTTTTGGTCCGCAATATATACGGTTGTCAACATCGTCAGAACAGACGATATAAAAAGCAATATAAAATGGATAATAGTAGAGTTCTTCACGGGCGAATATCATATGTGGTTTTTGTTTGCCCTTGCCTGTCTTTATATTGCGACGCCGCTTTTAAAGGCGATAGCCAACGATGAAAAGCTTTGCAAATATTATCTTATACTTTTCTTTTTGTTCCAGCTTGTTTTTCCCGCCGTCGGCAATATTCCGAAAATAGGCGTGTTTGTTGTTACGGCTCTTGAAAAAGCTCAGTTTAATTTAGTTATGGGCTTCAGCGGCTATTATGTTCTCGGCTATTATCTCGGAAAGCACCTTCCTAAAGGAAAGTCTAAAATATTCATCTATGCCGCCGGCGTTATCGGCACGGCTTACAGCGTTATTTCTGTTATTTCGGCTTCAAGAAGCGGCGGTGCCGCCGACGAAACCTCGGCGCAGTATTTAACCTGGAACGTGGCGCTTTCTTCAATCGCGGTATATACCGCAGTTTTAAGCGCGGCTTTAAAAAAGCCGATGAAAGAAAGAGCCGAAAACATCGTAAGCTTTCTTGCCGGCTACAGCTTCGGCGTATATCTTGCGCACCCGCTGTTTTTGTGGATTTTTGAATGGCTCGGTATCACACCGAAGGCGTTTTCTCCGCTTTTAAGCGTTCCGCTTATTGCGGCTTTTGCAGCCGCAGTTTCGTTTTTGCTCGTATGGGCTTTAAGAAAAATACCGAAAATCGGAAAAATGATAACTTAAGAGGTTTTTATGGATATAGATTTTGTTGTTTTGTGGGTTGACGGCAACGACCCTGAGTGGCAAAAAGAAAAAGCAAAATATCAGGGCGAAAGCCTTAACGACAGCAACTCTTCAAACCGCTATCGTGATTGGGGGCTTATGCCGTATTGGTTCAGGGCGGTCGAAAAATTTGCGCCGTGGGTAAGAAAAATTCATTTTGTAACATGCGGTCATTTGCCGGGCTTTCTTAACACCGCGTCAAAGAAGCTCAATATAGTAAAGCACAGCGATTTTATTCCCGAAGAGTATTTGCCCACGTTCAGCTCTCACGCAATTGAAATGAATATGCACAGGATTCCCGGGCTTTCGGAGCATTTTGTGTATTTTAACGACGATACTTTTCTTTTAAGACCGCTCAGTGAAACTGCGTTTTTTAAAGACGGGCTTCCGTGTACGTGCGCGGTTGAAAGACCGATTGAATTAAAGGGCAACTTCGGCGTTTGGCAGCATGCCGCCGTAAATGACCTTTCTGTTGTAAACGCGCATTTTTGCAAAAAAGAGCAGCTTAAAAAATACCGTAATAAATATGTAAATAAAGCATACGGCGCTAAAGAAAATATGAGAACGCTCGCTCTTGAAATGCTTTTTCCCGATTATTTTACCGGCTTTAAAAATCTGCACGCCCCCGCGGCATATTTAAAAAGCACTTTTTGCGACGTTTGGGAAAAAGAGCCGGAGCTTTTACACAGCACCTCGTCGCACCGCTTTCGCGACAGGGCGGACGTTAACCAGTGGGTTTGCCTTTGGTGGCAAATTGCAAGCGGTATGTTTTCGCCGTTTAATACGGATAATATCGTGTCCTCTGTAACGGAAAATACCGAAAAAGAGCTTTGCGATATAATAAAATCTCAAAGCCACGATATGATTTGCATAAACGACCCCGAAGACAACATTGATTTTGACGTTTTGTCAAAAAAGCTGAAAGACGCTTTCGGCGAAATTTTACCCGATAAAAGTGAATTTGAAAAATGAAAAAGAAAGTTATTTTTATTCATTCCGCATTGTGGATAGGCGGCATTGAAACAGCTCTTGTGAATATATTGAACAGGTTCGATTATGAAAAATATGACGTAACGTGCCTTATACTGTCAAACCATACGGAATTTGCACACAAAATCCCAAAACAGTGCAGGCTTCTTGTTGCCGACAGATGTTCCGAAATATCCTTTCCCGAGAAATATAAGTATTCGCGGCTGTTTTCGATAAGCGAAAAGCCGATGAACGCTTCTCCGCTGCGGTTATTTATCCGGAAGTTTCTTGGCTTTTTTGTTCGTCCCGTTGAAGAGAGGCTTTATGCGCGATATATACGAAAGAATATGCCACAAAACGGCTTTGACGCCGCGTTTTTATTCAGCTCGGGAATATGCGGAACAGCAGTAAAAGCCGTTGATGCCAAAAAATATATATGCTTTTATCATTACAGCGATTTAAGACGCGTTTTTCATGATTCCGAAGGCTATAAAAGGTGTTCGCGCATTTTTGCCGTAAGCCAAAATATTGCCGACAGATTAAAATCGTTTATGCCGGAATATGCGAATAAAATCGAAGCGCTTCACAATTTGGTGGACACCGTTTCAATAAAGGAATATGCCGCAAAAGAGCCTGAGCAGCATTTTGGCGGCGATACATTTAACATAGTTTCCTGCGGAAGGCTAAATAAAGACAAGGGCTTTGACCTTGCAATAAAAGCGTGCAAAAGCCTTCTTGAAAAAGGCTTAAACATAAAGTGGTATGTTTTGGGCGAAGGACCCGAAGAAGCGGCGCTTAAAAATCAGGCTAAAGAATGCGGAGTTGAAGAGGTGTTTGCTTTTCTCGGCAAACAAGTTAATCCGTATCCCTACATAAAACAGGCAGACCTGTTTGTCCAGTCAAGCAGAATAGAAGCATTCGGACTCACAATAACCGAAGCGCTCACCCTCGGTGTGCCTGTGGTTTCGACAAAAACCGACGGCGGTACTGAAATTATAACCGACGGAGAGAACGGGGTTTTATGTGATATATCATGTGAGAGCATTGCCTCTGCCGCAGAAAGTGTAATAAATACCCCCGGGCTTTTGCAAAAACTGAAATGCGGCGCGCAAAATACGGATTTTGAAAAGTCAAACAGTGATATAATGAACAGATTTTATGAGGAAATTGATTAAAATGAAATTGCCGATAAAAATTTTACTGATATTTTGTTTAATTGTAATTTTGGCTTTTTCGGCTTCTGCCGCTGTGTGCTTTTTCGGCTTAAAGGTCACAAATTACGAGGTCACGCTCAAAGGCGTTACTTCTCCTTTTCGCGCCGTGCTTATAAGCGACCTTCATTCAAGGCAGTTCGGAAAAGACAACGCGCGGCTTTTAGAAAAAATCAAAGAGCAAAAGCCCGATGTTATCTTTGCCGACGGCGATATGATAAGCAGAAATTCCGACGAAAAAGACGTCGAGCGCTTTTTAAAGCTTCTTGAAGAGCTTAAAAAAATTGCGCCGGTTTATTACGCACCCGGCAATCACGAGCAGGAATATGTCGGCGAAAGCACGGAGCTTTATGAAAAAATTGAGGCTCTCGGCGTGCCGGTTCTAAACGATTCTTATGTTGACGTCGAAATCGCAGGTCAGTCTGTTCGCCTGGGCGGCACTCTCGGCCATGGCTTTATGTTCGGCAGAACAAAAGAAGAGTTTGAATCTTCGCCCGAATATATCTTTTTAAGCGATTTTCAGAATACGGACCGCCCTAAAATATGCCTTGCCCATATGCCCGACACCTTTATTTTCAACGGTGCGGCAAATCTTTGGGACGTTGACCTTGTTTTAAGCGGCCATACGCACGGCGGGCTTGTAAGATTGCCGTTTTTAGGTGGGCTTATAGCCCCGATGCAGGGCTTTTTACCCGAATATGACAAGGGATATTTTGACCTCGGCAACAATATGCAGATGATAATTTCGGCGGGGCTTGCGGGATACGGCGTTTTGCCGCGTATAAATAACCTGCCCGAAATATGTGTTATTGATATAGAATGATTGGGGAAACGTTGTGGATATTGTTATAGTTTTATTCGGCCTGACTGTGCTTTTTAAAGCAAAATATGCCGGACGCGGAAAGTTCTTTGACGATTATATTTCGGTTGAGCAATGCAACATTCTCAAGGGCATATTTGCCGTTTTTGTTATGCTTTTTCACATTTACGGCGTCGAGTCACACGGATATATATTCAGGTATTGCGGAGGATTTGGTTATATCGGCGTTGCCGTCTTTTTCGTTATTTCGGGATACGGTCTTACATACCAATGGCAAAAAAAGCAAAGCGGCTATCTTCACGGATTTGTAAAAAGACGCATCGGACCGCTTTTGACGCCGTTTTTAATAATGTTTGTGATTTCGGCAATTTATAAGAAAGTAACCTTCACCGACATTTTGGAGTCAATCGGTACGGGGAAAACGGTTGTCGAGTATTCCTGGTTCGTTTTTGCGATAGTCTATTTTTATTTTGCTTTTTTATTTGCGGCAAAGCTGTCAAAAGGCAAAAAAGGTGTATATATCGTCGGACTTGCCGTGTTTTATTGTATATATACTGCATGGTGCTTTTTAATGAAATACGACAACGGCTGGCGTGTCGTAGCTCATTGCTTTGTGCTCGGGTCTTTATACAGCCTGTATAAAGACCCGCTTGAAAAGGCAATCAAAAAATTCTTTTGGATTATTTTCTTCGCGCTTACGGCTATATTCTTTGTATTTTATATAAGACGAACCGAATTTTTCTCACTTGAGTGGGATGCTTCTGTCGGAATATATGCCACGGCTTTTGCTGTTCTTACATTTATGTTTTGCTCAAAAGTCAAACTTCAAAGCCCCGTTATGCGCTCCTTGAGCCGGGTTTCTTATGAGCTTTATGTTACACACGGTTTTGTTCTGCTTGTTTTGCGGGACGCGGGCTTAGATAAGTACAATATAGATTTATTCGGTATTGCCGTTATCGCAGGGTCAATAGCTTTGTCTTATGCGTTGCATTACTCGATTTTCTTTGTAAAAAAAGGTATTAACAAAGTAATCGCCGAAAGAAAAACAACAGTGTAAAGGATTTATTATGTTTGAAGATGTTCTTGAGCTTCTTCGTGCGTTTATTTACGGCGAAGAGCCGAAGCTCAGCGGAAAATCAAATATTGAAGAGCTTTTAAAATTTGCTTACAGGCAAAAGCTTTTGGGCATTTTTGCGTATATGAACAAGCGCTGCTCCGTTTTTGACTCGGACAAAGCGGAGAAGCTTTCTGCGGCTTATTATTCCGCACTTTTTGAAAGCACGGTGCGCTGTTCAAAGTTTTTAAAGCTTTCCGAAATTTTGAGCGAAAACAAAATAGAGCATATGCCCGTAAAGGGGTATTATATAAGAGAGCTTTACCCCGTTAAAGAATTAAGAAGCTTCGGTGATATAGACATACTTATTCACGAAAAAGACCGCAAGCGCTGTGACAGTCTTATGAAAAGCCTCGGTTATACCGTGAAAAACGATTGGGAGCCGACTTATTCATATATTAAAGACGACGAGTATTACGAAATTCACACAAATCTTTTTGACGTGCGGCTTAAAAACAGGGCTGATATGACCGAATATTTTTCTTCGGCGTGGCTTCACGCAAAAAAAGATTCGGGGTTAAGATTTATGCCCGACACGGAATTTCATCTGATATATATTATCTGCCACCTTGCAAAGCACATTTCAACGGGCGGCGCCGGAATAAGAATGTATCTTGACGTTGCGCTTTACATTTTGCGCTATGACAGCGTTATTTCGTGGGAAAGGACAGAAGAAGAGTTTAAAAAGCTGGGGCTTGAACGCTTTTTTCACACGGTGCTTTCCGCTGTGAACGAGTGGTTTTATGTAAAAGCTTCGTGCGATTTTGAAAACTGCAGCGAAGAGCTTTCAAAGCTTCTTGAATTTACGCTTGACTCCGACATTTTCGGCCATTCGCGCGACAATTCCGCCATAAAACTCAGGGAAGAGGAACGCTCTAAAAAAAGAACGGCGCTTAAAATTCTTTTCCCGCCGGCAAAACAGCTCGAAAACAGATATACGTTTTTAAAACGCTCAAGGCTTTTACTGCCGCTTGCGTGGATTGTAAGAGTGTTTAAAAACATCGGGCTTTTACCGCAAAAGATAAAAGAGCTTGCAAATATTAAAAAAGCCGAAATTTCCGAAGTCGAGACTTTTGACTCGTTTATGCGCGGAATAGGACTGTGACGCTGTGTTTTTTCACTTTTGAAAAATATAAAGCGTATTTTATGTCGCATATTGTTGATTTTTTTAAAGTCTTATTTTATAATAAATTAAAGTGGCAAAGCTTGCGCGGTATTTTGCCTGTTTAAAAATTTCTGAGTGACGGCGAACGTGGTTCAGCTTGTTTTTTGAACCGTTCGATATACGGAGGTTAATTTGTGAGAGCGTTTAAAATAGCGGTGTGCGTTGTTTTTGTTGCCGTGACCGCACTGTTTTCAGTTTTGTTTATTAAAGATAAGCTTACTGCGGACACAAGCTATCCCGTGATAACGGTTGACAGCGAGCTTTCCGAGGTGAGCGTTAAGGTCACCGACGAAGAGCTTTTAAAGGGCGTTACGGCATACGACGAAAAGGACAAGGACCTTACGGATAAAATTATTGTCGAATCCATATCAAAATTTATAGAAAAAGGCGTCTGCAAGGTAACGTATGCCGTGTGCGACAGTGACAATCACGTTGCAACGGCTACAAAAAAGATACGCTATACCGACTACACCCCGCCAAAGTTTTATATGACCGTAGCTCCGTGCTTTTCAACGAACGAAACGGTTAATTTAAGCGGAAAGGTCGGCGCACGCGACGCGATTGACGGCGACATAAGCGATAATCTTGTTTTGACTTCTCAAAATTTTACGCAGAGAACCGCGGGAACATATATAGTCGAAGCCACGGTAACAAACAGCAGGGGCGACACGGCAGAGCTTGAAATACCCGTGACGGTCGAGCATAAAGCACTCAATGCGCCCGTAATTACGCTGAGCGATTACATTGTCTATACCGATATTAACCGCTCGGTGGACTTTAAAAGCTATATCAAAAGCGTAAGAGACCGCAACGGCGAAACGCCGAAAGATGAGCCGACCGTCCGCACAAACGTTGATTTTTCAAAACCGGGCGTTTATACGGCAGATTTTTATGTTGAAGACAGCGACAATACAGAGGGGCACACCTCAATGATAATTGTTGTGGGTTATGGTGAATAATGAATAAGAATAAGATAATTTTTGAATGGCACAGCCTTTTAAAAGATATAATTAAAAATATTTGGGTTATTGCGCTTTGCGGCCTTATAGGCATTTTCGGCGCAAAGTCCGCAAAATATCTGTTTTATACCCCCGAGTATACTTCGACAGCAACGCTTATTGTAAATTCGGGCAGCGGTTACGGCAGCTATTCAACCTCAACTGAAATTGCCGATATTTATACAAATATCTTTTCAGACCCCGCAATGAAGCAAAAAGCCGCCGAATATCTCGGCGAAGACAGCTTTTTCGGAACAATAACGGCAAGAACAAAAGCAAACACAAACTTTCTTGATGTTTCGGTAACCGCAAAAAGCCCGTATGACGCCTACAGACTTTTAAATGCGGTGCTTAAAGTCTATCCCGAAATATCCTCAAACATTTTTGCAAACGCTTCTTTGAACGTTCTTAAAAACCCGTCCGTTCCGCACGGCCCGTCAAACAGCTTTAAATTTGAGCCGCTTAAAATCGGCGCTCTTACGGCGGCGCTGGCGCTTGCGGCAATCATATTCTTTTCGCTCACGCGCGACACGGTTAAAAACGAAGCCGTTTTTGAAGAGCGCGTCGAGGCAAAGCTTATCGGAACAATTCCTCACGAAAGAAAGCATTTAACGCTTAAAGACAGACTTCACAGAAAGAAAAAAGCACTGCTTATTTATAACAACGCCTTTGCAAGCCTGCGCTTTGTCGAAAGCTATCACAAAATTGCGGCAAGGCTTGAATATATGAAGCACAAAAACAACGACCGAGTTTTTGCGATTACAAGCGTCGCCGAAAACGAGGGCAAATCAACCGCGGCTTCAAACATTGCAATTTCCCTTGCAGAGAGGGGCAACAGGGTCGTGCTTATGGACCTTGACGAGAAAAAGCCCGCTCTTTATAAGGTTTTTGAAAAAAGATACAACAAGAATTTTGAGCTTGGCGAGCTTTTGTGCGGCAATCTCAGATTCAGCGAATATAAATTCAGGCGTTATAAAAAAACGTCGCTTTACCTTGCTTTGAACACTCATCCTTACCCCGAAAGCAGGGCGGGCTTTGAGGACGGAACTCTTACAAGGCTTATTAATTCTGTCAAAAACAGCGCGGATTTTATTATTATAGATACAGCGCCCGTGGCTTTTGACTCTGCCGTTACGGATATTGTCAAAAACGTTGACAAAACGCTTCTTGTTGTAAGAAGCGACACAGCGCCCGTCGCCGCCGTGAACGACGCCGTTACCGTAATAGAAAATGTCGGCGGCACGGTCTCGGGCTGCATTCTCAACGATGTTTATCCCGACTTTTCGCCGTTCGGAATGAAAGGCTTTGACGAGGGCGGCAATTATTACGGCAAGTATTACGGCCACTACGGCAAGTACGGAAAATACGGTAAGTACGGAAAGTACGGCGCTTACGGGAAAACAGCGTCTTACAGCGACGCCGCAGAAGACGGCGAACCCCGCGAGTGACAAAGTAACAGCCGATTAAGCGGCAATCACAAATCCTGACGGTATAATTTCCGTTAATACTTGTATTCTTAATTAATCGTAGGTTACTAAAACGGCTATTTTGATGTTTGAAGGTGATTTCAGGATATGGAGCAAAAGTCTGTTGCGGACCGAAAGCCCGATGATAACGAAAAAATGAAGCTCTATGCCGGCGACTTTTTAAAAAGCTTTAAAAAGTTCTGGTGGATAATTTTAGTATTCGTCGTACTTTTCGGCGGCTTCGGCGCCGCCCGGCAATACTTTTCATATTCGCCTACATATAAGGCGACCGCTACGTTTACCGTTAACACGCAAAAAGCTACGTCGGTAGGCGGCGTTTCGTCATACTCTTTTTATTACGACAGTGCAACCGCTTCACAGCTTGCAGACACGTTCCCTTATATTTTAAGCAGTAATCTTTTGCAGGACGCCGTCTGTGAAGAGCTTGGCGTGCTTTCAATGCCCGCAAGGCTCAGCGCTTCAGCTGTTGCGGGGTCTAATATGTTTACCATGACCGCCACCGGCAAAGACCCGCAGGCGACATACGACGTGCTTATTGCCGCCATGAATAATTATCCGTCGGTTGCAAAGTACGTAGTCGGCAATATCAAATTTGTTCCCATAAAAACTCCGCAGGTGCCCACGGCGCCCTCAAACAACCGCTTTAATAAGCCGGGTATTCGCAAATGGTGCGTTGTAGGACTTGCGTTGGGGCTTTTGTGGATAGCGCTTTTTGCCGTTATGAGAAGAACAATCCGCAACAAAGACGATGTAAAGCGTGAGCTTAATTCGCAGTTTTTGGGAGCGTTGCCGCGCGTTGTGTTTAAAAAGCACAAAATGAAAATCGACGAATCCGTTCTTATAACAAACGAAAAGGCAGGTTCTGCTTTTGCGGAATCCGTCAGAGCGTTCAGAAACGTTTTTCTTAATTCCGTAGGGGAGGACGACAAGGTTATAATGGTTACAAGCACCTCTCCTTCCGAGGGCAAAACGACCGTTGCCTGTAACCTTGCGATTTCGCTTGCACAGCGCGGCAAAAAGGTTTTGCTTACCGACGCCGATTTCAGAAACCCGAGCGTTGCCGCTCTTTTAAAGCTTGACGTTGAGTCGCTCGGCTATGACGGCGAATGCGACCTTTATAAAACCGCGTATATTGAAAAATATAAGCTTTCGTTTATGAATATAACCGCAAGAGCGGGTTCCGACAAAAGGTATCTTGATACAAAAACAGTTACCGAAATTTTCAGCAGAGTAAGAGATGATTATGATTTTATAATAGTCGATACGCCGCCGTGCGGACTTGTTTCGGACGCAGTGTTCATTTCGGAAGCGGCAGACGCCGCCGTTTATGTCATTTTGCAGGACAGCGTAAGAGCGCCCAAAATACGCGACAGCCTCAATTCGATACTTTCTTCGGATTTAAAGCTTGTCGGCTGTGTAATAAACGGCGCCGAAAGCATAGGCGGATTTAACCGCGGTTACGGCTACGGCTATGGATACGGCTACGGTTACGGCTATAAAAAATACGGCTACGGCTATAAAGAAAGCAAAAAATCTCAAAAATGAGTTCAAACCGAAAGGCAGAAAAGCCTATGAGTAAAAACAAAGACTATAAGGCGCTGCTCAAAAGTATGGCGCGCGAGTGGAAATGGCTTTTGAAATATATAGTCAAATACCGCTTGGCGATTGTTGTTTATGTTGTTTTGGGCGTTGTCGCAACGCTTATGTCGCTCGGTGTTTCGGTTGCGTCGAAATACCTTGTCGACGCTGTCGTCGCACATTCTTCAGACACTATTTTACGCTCTGCGGTGCTTGCCGTGGGGCTTGTGCTGTTTCAGTATCTTTTTCAGGCAATGTCGTCGTGGATTACGGCTGTTGTAAGCAGTAAGGCAAATAACGATATTCGCCACGAGGTCTACTCGCGCATACTTTGCGCCGAATGGAGCGAAATAAGCGCGTTCCATTCGGGCGACCTTATTAACCGCATCGAGGGCGACGCGGCGACTGTTTCTTCGGGCGTGATAAGCTTTATACCCGCGGTTTTCACGCGCTCAGTTCAGTTTTTGGGCTCGCTTGTGATTGTGCTTTATTATGACAAAACAATGGCTCTTATTGCGCTTATGGGCGCGCCGTTTTTGTTTCTTTCTTCAAGATTTCTTGTTAAAACAATAAGAAAATACAACAAAAAAAGCCGCGAGTTAAACGGCGAAATTCTCTCGTACTCAGAAGAGTCAATGCAGAATATTCAGATAATCAAGGCGTTTGACTTAACAAAGCAATACATCGAAAGATTTAAATTTATACTTGAAAGCTACCGCAAAATGCGGCTTGAATACGAAAAGTTCAGCATATGTATGACCATTGTGCTTTCGCTTATAGGCGTGGTTGTTTCATATTCCTGCTACGGCTGGGGAATTTACAGGCTGTGGCAAGGCGCGATAACCTACGGCACAATGACGTTGTTTATTCAAATTTCAAGCGTTCTTACTTCGTCGTTTTCATCGCTTGCTTCTCTTGCGCCGACGGCTGTCGCAATAGCGACTGCGGCGGGCAGAATTATGGAAGTAACCGAGTTTGACGTTGAAAACGACAGCGACCGCGAGCAGGCCGAAAAAGTGCTTGAAGCGTCTTGTAACAGCGGACTTAAGCTTGTAATGAATGACGTTGCCTTTAAATACGGCGAAAAGGAAAACGAGGTTTTAAAAAGCATTTCGCTTTCGGTGACGTCGGGCGAAACCGTTGCTTTGATTGGTCCTTCGGGCGAGGGAAAAACAACGGTATTAAAGCTTTTGCTGGGGCTTGTTATGCCCACATTGGGCGAAATTTATCTTGAAGCGGGCAACGGCGAAAGGGTCAAAGTTTCTGACAGCACAAGACGATTTTGTTCCTATGTTCCGCAAAGCGTTAATATTTTTTCGGGCACAATTGCAGAGAACCTTAGAATGGTAAAGCCCGACGCCGCAGAAGCCGAGCTTTTTTCGGCGCTTGAGTGCGCTGACTTAGCCGCGTTTGTGCGCTCTCTTCCCGATGGGCTTAATACGCAGATAGGCGAAAGGGGAACAAAGCTTTCGCAAGGTCAGCTTCAAAGGCTTGCAATAGCAAGGGCGCTTTTAAGAGAGTCAAAAATAATGCTTCTTGACGAGGTAACGTCGTCTCTTGATATGGACACAGAGGCGCGCGTGCTTGAAAACATTATGAAAACGTCTCCCGACAGAATCTGCATTGTCACAACTCACCGTGAAAGTATGCTTAAATATTGCAACCGCGTATATAAAATAGCGGCTGACGGCGAGCTTTCTGCAATAAAAGAATAAATAGCAATAAATAACAATCCCCCGCAAAACGGCTTTTGTTTTGCGGGGGATTGTTGCATCAAAAAATATTAACCGGCGCTGTCGCCGTCCCATAAAAAGCGTTTTAAATCAACGTTGCCGTTCTTTAAAAATTCCACGCCCTCGTTTTCAAGAAGCAGGCGCTGTTCATACCACCCGGGGGCGGTTCTGCCTGTTGACGAAACAACTCTGTGGCAGGGGTAATCGCCGTACATTTCGGCATGCGAAAGCACACGCCCGACAAGACGCGCGTTTTTTTCGCGGCCGATAAGACGTGCAATTTCACCGTAGGTTGATACTTTACCGTAGGGTATCTCTTCGACGGCTGACAGTATTTCGTAGCAAATATCTTCGTTCATATCACTATTTATAAAACTTGTTTATGCGGATGTTAATCGGTTGATGAGCTAATTATACCGCCTGTTTTTGTACAAATCAATAGTAATTCGGAATGTGTGCTTAATATTTTGATTAATAAATACAAAAAAGCATTGCTTTTTTCGGCAGTTTAAGTATAATTGAATTAATCGGAGGCGATTTTATGAAAATCAAAAAATTATTGTCCGCAATATGCGCGGTGTCGCTTTTCTTGGGGCTTTTGTCGCCCGCTGTTTACGCCGCAGGCGCGGGTGCCGACTATACCCTTGTTTCGCCTTATGCAAATGTCGATTGGAATAAGGTTAAGGCATACAAAACGGGGCTTCACACACATTCCTCCGTCAGTGACGGCAGTGAAAGCTTTCGCAATATGATATACGGCGCATATGAGCAGAATTATGATATTCTTTCATTTTCTGAGCACGGCATAACGGGAAAAGCATGGGATAAAGACCCGTATATCCGTCCGCTTTATCTTTATCAGACAGTGACGGGTCACGACAGAAAGCCGCTTACTTCCGACGAGTTTGTGGCAATATCAAACGGCACTGCCGCAGTTTCTTCGACAGGCGCTTCAAGAGGGCGCGGTATGTATTGCCTTGAAGGCTCAAACGAGCTTAACGCGGTTACGATAACAAAAGCGCATGTTAACGGATATTTTCTTCCCGCTGACGTAGGCAATATGGATTGGGGTATGGAGAACGGCTATGATTACGCCCTTTCCATGATTGAGAAAAACGGCGGCATTTCGCACATAAATCACCCGGGCGATATTCTCGGTACGCGCGAAAATCCCAACGCCGTTAACGACCGCAAAAATATAGAATTCTTTTCGGACTTTTTGCTTCGTTACAAATCGTGCGTAGGTGTTGAAGCTGTAAACGGCTTTCAGTCGCTTACAAGGCATGACCGCGTTTTTTGGGATAATCTTCTTTTAGAGTGCCTTCCCTACGGCAAAAATGTTTACGGCTTTGCAGGCTCCGACGCGCACGACATAGGCAGACTCAACACCTGCTTTATGTATTTTATGCTTGAAGAGGTTTCGGATTCTTCAATTCGCAGTTGTATGGAAAACGGCGAGTTTTTCGGCGCGACGCATTCGCTTGCAAAAGACGATTTAATAGGTCCTTTTGAGGATTTTTCAGCACCCGAGGGCGTTGACCAACCGCTTGCAAAAGTAAATGAGTTAAGCGTTTTAGGCCACACAATAAAGCTTGACGTTTCAAACGCCGAGTATGTCAACTGGATTTCTAACGGCAAAATTATTGCCAAAAGCGATATAAACGGAAACGGTACGGCAACGCTTTCTGTCGACGATTATTATACCGACGAAATGCTTTATATCCGCTGTGAAATATATAACGAAAACGGAATGGTATTTTCACAGGCGATAACGCTTGACCGCGGCGAAGCGCCGAAAGAATACAGTAACGAAAAAACACAGCTTGAACAGCTTGTTTTCGCGCTTAAAAGCACAAAGGTCTTTGTTTTGATACAAAAGCTTATCGAGGCTGTAAAGAACCAATAAGCTAACGGAGGATTTTTTATGATAACGCTCAAACCCTCAAACACGCCGAACGAATGGCAAAAGGCGCAGATGGAAAGAAAATACGGAATGTTCATTCATTTCGGAATAAATACATTTAACAACACCGAGTGGTCCGACGGCACTTTGAAAATTGAGTCATATGCGCCCACGGGCATTGACGCCGACGGCTGGGTTAAAAACGCCTATGAAGCGGGAATGAATTATGTCATTCTCATAACAAAGCACCACGACGGCTTTTGTCTTTTTGATACCGACACAACCGATTACAGCGTTCGTTATTCGCCCAATAAAACCGACGTTGTTCTTGAAGTCGCAAAGGCATGCAAAAAATACGGCGTAAAGCTCGGGCTTTATTATTCGCTTTGGGACAGACACGAAAAATGTTATTCGGACGACGAAAAATACGTCGACTATATGTGCGAGCACATAAAAACTCTTCTCGGCGGAAAATACGGCGAAATTTGCGAATTGTGGCTTGACGGCGCGTGGGATAAAACCGAGGACAGATGGAATATTCCGAAAATATACGACCTTGTTCACACGCTTATGCCGATGTGCTCTGTGGCGGTTAACGTAACGATAGGCGAAGAGGGCACGACAGAAACAAAGCCCGAATATTTCCCCGAAAATTATGAAGAAGGTATGCCCATTCGATATTTCCCGAGCGATTTCAGGCTTCTTGACCCGCATTTTACACGGGCTGACGACCCCAAAATCTATTCGCACGGCGGCAAAAGCTATTATCTGCCGTTTGAAGCCACGCTTTGCATAAGAAATATGTCAAACTGGTTCTGGGATGACGACTATCTTGCCGACAGGCTTCTTGAAGCCGACTTTATTGCTGAAAAATACCGCCTTTTAACAGAAAACGGCAACGCCATTGTCGTTAATATCGCGCCGAATAAAGACGGAAAGCAAGAGCCGGCCGATATTGACAGACTTCTTGAAGCGTCGCGCATTTTGGGAATAGAAAGAAAAATTACAGATTGATTTAAAACTATTTATACCTTGAGGAGGCTGTAAAAAAACTTTTTACAGCCTCCGCGCAATTTTATACGGAAAAGGGGCTTGGAAAAAATGTTCAGAATGAATTAATCGAATGCTAAACGCCGTTTTCGGCGTTTAGCACTTGCCCGACGGCGTACAAAGGTACTCCGAGGGTGAGATTAATTCATAGCAAAAAGCAATTAATTATCCTTTTTCTGCTTTTTGCGGTCTGGACTTTTTTACAGCCCCTATTTTATATGTATATTATTTAAATAAGGGTTGCAATAAGGGCTTTTGCGTGTTATAATTGGAATATAATCCAATGTTTATAAAGGAATGAATATATGGCGCGCAGATACAGCAGCGAAGACGCAAAAAAACGCATACTTTCGGTGTGCGTAAAAATGTTTATAGAAAAAGGCTACAAAGACTCAAAAATGGCTGACATTATGAGCGAAGCCGACGTAACCAGCAGCACGTTTCACAACATTTTCCCGACTAAGGATTCGGTGCTTTTGTGCCTTACCGAGTTTATGTTTGATAACCAGTTCGGTACGGCAAGCGAGTTTTTAAAAGAAAAAACCGACCCCGTTATGCTTTATGCGCTTGAAACGTCAATTCAGCTTACCATAGCGGAGCTTAACGAAAATATAAGAGAAATATATGTCGAGGCTTACACCTTCCCCGAAAGTGCGGAATACATATATCAAAGAACGTCCTCAAAGCTTTTCAGGCTTTTCTCGGAATATCTTCCCGGCAAAACCGAAAGCGACTTTTATGAGCTTGAAATAGGCTCGGGCGGAATAATGCGCGGCTATATGGCGCGCCCGTGCGACAAATATTTCACTCTTAAAAGAAAGCTTGAAAGATTTCTGACGGTAAGCCTTTGCGTTTATAACATTCCGGAGAAAAGGCGCGAAGAGGTTATAAACGAAATTCTTAATACGGATATTGTTTCGGTGGCGAACGGCGCAATGCAAAAGCTTTTTTCGGCGCTTGAAATGAGATTTGATTTTACCTTGGCAATCTAACCCTGCAAATCCCCTGCGAAAACCCCTGCAAAAATACTGTCATTGACGGAGGTATCGAAATGAAAAAACGGATTTTAAGCATTCTTCTTGCCTTGGCTGTTTTAGTGAGCCTTGTGCCGTTAACGGCGTACGCGGGAACCGAAACCGTTAAAGAGGTCTCAACACAGCAAGAGCTTGCTGACGCTCTTGCCGACGCTTCGACAAGCACTGTAAAGCTTACGTCGAATATTATTATCGACGCAGTGCTGACTGTTGAGCGCAAGGTGACTCTTGACCTTAACGGCTTTGTGTTGAAGTATTCTAACGAGAATGACCCGTTTGAGGCAATGGAAATAACGGGCGACCTGACGCTTGCTGACAGCAACCCGAACGCAGAACACCGTTTCTCTGCTCCTTACTTGGAATACGGCGACCTTCTTATGATACTTGACGAAGAAAACGGCGACAGGGTTGTAAAGGGCGGCGTTATTACAAACTACGGCATGCACATAAGCGGCGGCAAGCTGACTTTAAACGGCGGCAGCATTGTCGGCAGTAATTGCGGCGTGGGCGCTGTTGAAGCGCGAAACGGCAGCGAGTTTACAATGAACGACGGTGCGATTCTCGGCTGTTACGGCGGCGACATCGGCGCTGTATACGTTGCCAACAGCACGTTCACAATGAACGGCGGCGTTATTAAAGATAATTACGGACCGTCAATTCCCGAAGGCGCTTTATTTGCATATCCCAACGCGGTTATTAACGCTAACGGCGGCGAAATGCACGGGCTTACTGTTATCGACGAAAACTGCAAGATTACTAAAAGCAAAGACGCCAAGGGCGTTACTTCGTTTTTCGGCGAGTTAAGACTTTTTTACAAAGCCTCTGCAGAACAGGGCCTTTTTTACGGCGGAATAATTATCGGTAATAACAGCCTCGGCATTTCGGGTGTTACCGTAACATATAAAAACGGTACCGACGATTACGCAAAACAGGTTCTGCAAAGCGGCGAGACTGCGGTGCGCCCCGTTGACCCCGAAAAAAGCGACCGCGCTTTCAAGGGGTGGTATACAGACGAAGCGTGCAAAAACGAATATGATTTTACAAAAGGCGTAACCGAGAACATTACGCTTTACGCCGGCTGGACGCTCCCGGAACAGTTTTCTCTTGAAGTCGGCGAGACTTATTACTTTGACCTTTCAAGCATGAAAATACCGGGTAATAAAAACTGGCTGTTGCCTGACTCTACGCTTCACTATGTGCCGTTTACATATGCGGGCACAATCAGTGCCTATCAGCTGTCACAGGCTCAGATACCGACAGAAAGCAACGTATTTGAAACCGTTCATTCTGTATTTGTTTCGGATTACAATGTCACATACGGTGTGTCGTGGGATGAACTCAACAAAGAGAAGTTGATTTTCTGGGGCAATATAATTAAGCAGCAAGGCGTTGAGTATTATATCCATGCGCCCACGGGCGGCGCAGGCGGCAGAGGGCCTTTTAATAACGAGTGGCAAAGGATTTATGATAAAAACCCCGATTATTTAAAGAACACGGCGCAAAGAGTATCAGTATCTGTCGGAATGTTGAAAATTGGCTCATGGTGCCAGGATAGTTCAAGAACCTTTACAGACGAATATGTTATCCGCGCCGAAGGCAACATAGTTTCGGCAAGGCCTTCAAGTACAAGCGATGATAACGGCTACAGACCGCTGCTTACATTTGCGCTGGCGTACAATATGAGCTATCCTGAGAATTATGCCGGAACAGTAACCTTAAAACTCAACGGCGGCAAGCTCGGCACAAGCGGCGATGATTTGAAAATTGCCGTGAAGAATGTAGAGGTTCTTAACCCCACGGGTGAAGAGGTTACCTTTAATGCTCCTGCGGCTGAGGGGCTTTCGCGCCCCGATGGCAACACCGAAAGTTACTTTATGTGGCTCGGCGACGACGGCAAGCTTTATGCCCCCGGTGCCAAAGTCCCCGCGAGCGTGGAAACACTCACGGCAAAGTGGAGCGACCACACACACTGTGTTTGCGGCGGCAAAAACGAAGAAGATACACACACTCACAGCAGTGTTGATTGGCAGCCCTGGAGCGCGACCGACTCGTTGCCGACTTCTTCGGGTAACTACTATCTTGTAAATAACGTCGTTTTGTCGACACAGCAAAAGCTTAACGCCGACATTAACCTTTGCTTCAACGGGAAAACCGTTTCCGTTAAACAGTATGCGTTAAGCGGCGGCGAGCGAATGATTTCTGTAGACTCTAAGACTCCCGTTAACGTTACTCTTACCGATTGCGGCGGCGGACTTCTTGACGCAACTGATGCCGTAAGCTTCGGCACAACTTATCTTGCAAATGCCGTGTCGGTTTGCGAAGATAACAAGCTTGTTATTTGCGGCGGAGTTACCGTAAACGGCGATGTGCATTTAAATGACAATGCCGAAGCGCGCATAACCGACAGAGCCTCATTAAAGGGCGACAAGGCGGCTTTTACGGCATATGATAATTCAAAGCTCTTTATAGAGGGTCACAGTGAGATTAAAGACGCATATGTAAATGACAAAACCCAAGTCCGAATAAGCGGCGAAGCAAGAGTAACGGGCAGATTCAATGTGAATAACGAAGCCGAGCTTGTTGCGTGCGACAATGCCAAAATAAATGAGATTTCGTGGCAAAATCTTGCCGGAAGCCCGTCAATCAACCTTGGGGGAGGAGCAGAAGTAATCGGCGAATTCAGAATTACGGCTTACGGAGACAATAAAAATGTACGTCTTACTATGAACGACTTGGCCCAAATCCGCGGCGATTTGCTATTAGTAGGAAATGGCAAAAACATAAAAATCATTCTGAGCGGCGACAGGATTGATATTCGCGGCTCTATGGAATTTGTAAATATTTCGTCAAACTGCGAAAACATTACCGTTGAGGCTGAAAACCCGGCGATTGTCGGCAGCAATATTGATATGCCGGGTGTTGTTCTTAAGGGAACCATCGTCTGCAACGGCGAAATTAAAGACGGCATATTTGACGAAAACGGTATTGTTACAAACAACGGAAAAATCACAGGCGGCATTTTCTACGGCACAGTTTACGGACTGGACAATATAGAAGACAGCGCAAAGCGCACAGTGTCTTTTGACACAAACGGCGGCACCGCCGTTGACCCGCAAAAAATTCTGCGCGGTCAAAAGGCGAAATCGCCCACAGAGAGCAAAAAAGACGGCTATGTTTTTGACGGCTGGTATAAAGGCACCGAAAAATATAATTTCAACACCCCCGTGCTTGATGACTTCACCCTCACGGCGCAGTGGACCGAAAGTGCATTTACAGTTCGCTTTGACACAGCGGGCGGCACAGATATTGCCGATAAAACAGGCGTTAAATGGAATGACAAGGTGCTTGAAGGCGTTGTAAGTCCGACTAAAGAGGGCTACAGCTTCATCGGCTGGAAATTCCAAGATACGGACGTTTCTTTCGATACAGCTTATAAAGACCTTGCAAACGATGACAGCGTACAAAGCATTACGCTTGAAGCGCAGTGGCAGGTAAATAAATATACCGTTACTTTTGATACGGACGGCGGAAGCTTTTTAGCCCCCATAACCGAAGATTACGGCACAGAGCTTTTAGAGCCTAATGCTCCGACAAAAACGGGCTATACCTTCGACGGTTGGGATAATGCTTTCCCCAATATAATGCCCGCAGAGAACATTACGCTTAAAGCAAAGTGGAAAATCAATAAATACACAATCACATTTGATACCGACGGCGGAAGCTACATCGCCCCCATAACCGCAGATTACGGTGCAAAAATCACTGCGCCGAAGGACCCGACAAAGACGGGTTACAACTTCGGAGGCTGGAGCGCAGCGCTTCCCGCATATATGCCCGCCGAGAACATTACGCTTAAAGCGAAATGGACTGTCAACGGCTACACCCTGTTCTTTGATACAGACGGCGGCAGTTACATTGCACCGATAACCGAGTATTACGGTACGGCGTTAACAGAGCCTAAAGCTCCGACAAAAACGGGCTATACCTTCGAGGGTTGGGATAAAGCTTTCCCAAAGAAAATGCCCGCAGAAAATATTACGCTTAAAGCAAAGTGGAAAATCAATAAGTACACAATCATGTTTGATACGGACGGCGGAAGCAATGTTGACCAGATAACGGCGGACTACGGCACGGATTTAACAGAGCCTAAAGCTCCGACAAAAACGGGCTACACCTTCGACGGTTGGTATAACGCCTTCCCCAATACAATGCCCGCCGAAAACATTACGCTTAAAGCAAAGTGGAAAATCAATAAGTACACAATCACCTTTGACACGGACGGCGGAAGCTTTATAGCCCCGATAACCGAGGATTACGGCACTGCTCTTCGTGAGCCCAAAGCCCCGACAAAAACAGGCTATACCTTCAAGGGCTGGGATAACGATTTCCCGAATAAAATGCCCGCAGAAAATATTACCCTTAAAGCAACGTGGGAAATTAACACATATACCGTGACGTTTGATTCAGACGGCGGCACACCCGTACCGTCGCAAAAGGTGAAATACGGCGAATGTGCCGAAAAACCCGACCCCGCGCCCGAAAAGTTTGCTTATTACGTTGCGGCGTGGGTTGACGAAAACAGAAATATTTATGACTTCTCAACCCCCGTTACAAAAGATATTACCCTTAAAGCCGCGTGGATGCCGAATGTTTATTCAATAGAGTTTGACGCAAACGGCGGCGAGGGCGAAGCCTCAATAATGTGGGCGGCATATGACCACCCGATAAACCTCTTCAAAAACCCCTTCACCAAAGAGGGATACGCCTTTAAGTGCTGGAACACAGAGCCTGACGGAAGCGGAACTTCTTATAAGGACGAAGAAGAAATTCTTAACCTTACTTCCGAGAATTTTGCAAAAATAAAGCTCTATGCTCAGTGGAAGGACGTAACGCCGCCCGACGGCAAAATCACCGTCGGCTCTTACGAGTGGGATTCGTTTACAGACGCTGTAAATCCCGGGCGTTTCTTTAAAGAAAACGTGACGGTTACAATAACCGCAAGCGACAACAGCGGCACAGCCGAAATAGGCTACATTTTAAGCCCCGAAGATTTGAGCGTTGAAGAGCTTAAGAAAACAATTTTCAAAGTTTACGAAGGAAGCTTTGAAATAAGCGGCGACGGCGAATATATAGTTTATGTATTGCTCTATGATATGAACCTTAACATCAGCTATATCCGCTCCGAAAGAATTACTGTTGACAGTGTTGCCCCCGTGATTTCGGGCGCAGAGAACGGCGGCGTTTATTGCGGCGACGTTACGCTTAAAGTCACGGACAATAATCTTGATTCGCTTAAAATTGACGGCGTTTCGGTTACACCCGAAGCCGACGGAACATTTAAGGTTATGCCCAAAGACGGCGAGCAGACCGTTGAAGCGGTCGATAAGAGCGGCAACATAACACAGCTCAAGCTTACCGTATTCAGCGAGCACGACTTTGAATGGAAGCGCGTTGCATTTGATTATTGGCAGGTCTGCAAGCACTGCGGATACGAAACTCCATCAAAACGCGTTCCGGATGTTAAAATAACCGCGCCGAAGCAGATTTGCCGCGGTCAGGACGCAGAATATACGTTTGAAGTTGAAGAGGGCTTTAAAGACCCCGAAGCATATTTCTACTTTGCATTCAGTGAAGATAACGTAAACGGAACGCCCGAAGTTATTAAGGACGGCAACGTGTATCGCTGTAAGGTTAAAAGCAGTCTTTATCCGATAGACGATAACTGGCTTTGCGTAGGTGTTTATCTTACAAACGAAGAGGACGGCTTCCGCTTCTTAAGAACAAAGGTCATAAAGATACTTGACGAACACACGGGCGGCAAAGCCACCTGCACAAAACAGGCTGTTTGTGACATCTGCGGCGAGAGCTACGGAGACCTTGACCCCGATTGCCATGCTCAGCTCATAAAGGTCAGTGCAAAAGAAAGCACGCATCTTGAAGAGGGCTGTATTGAGCATTGGAAATGCCCCGACTGCGGCAAGGTATTTGCCGACAGCGAGGGAATTGCCGAAATGGCGCCCGAAGATGTTGTTATAAAGAAAACGCCCGAGCACAAAGTGCCCGAAAACGCAAAACCCGAATATGATGAAAAATCGCATTGGTATGTTTGCGAATGCGGCGAAAAAACAGGCGAAGAGGACCACAGCTTTAAGTGGGTAATTGATAAAGAACCCACAGCGGACAGCACAGGCTTAAAGCACGAGGAATGCACGGTTTGCAAATATAAACGCAGTGAAAATACGGTCATTCCGAAAAACTCCGTACCGTATACGGGCGACCTTATAATGCTTTGGGCGGCGCTCTTTGTAATAAGCGGCGGCTACCTTTCAATTGCGGCAGTAGGCAGAAAACGCAAAAAAGCCGTACGATAAAGCTGTTAGCTATTAGCTGTTAGCCGTTAGCTGTTAGCTTTTAGCACGCGGCAAAGCCGTTTGAGCCGTTAGCCGTTAGCTATTAGCTTTTAGCACGCGGCGAAGCCGCGATTATAACCGCGCTTTGCGCGGAATATTATAGGAAAACGCTTCGCGTTTTGGCGGGCGGCAGATTGCCGCCCCTACGGGGCAGCCTGTAGCTTTTAGCTGTTAGCTTTTAGCCTGCGTAGCGGTGACTTGCATATTTTCATTTTTATATTGTTATAAAACGAACCCTGTGAACGAAATGAATTTTGTCCGTTCACAGGGTTTTGTTTGTACCGTATAATTATTAACCCCGCGAACAGATTTTGTCCGAACGCGGGGTTATATTATGTGAAATTTTGATTTTATATAGGTTTTTCCACGCAAGAACTTTACGTTTTCCGCGTCGATTTTCAAATACTTCACGTAGTGGCGGCAATCTGCCGCCCGCCGGAACGAGTAAGCGTTCCCACGGCTCCCGCGCAGCGGGTACAA
>ERZ808246.364-NODE-364-length-39231-cov-5.459491_pt1 | contig 39231 bp, 31 predicted proteins | sample MGYA00521083_ERZ808246 | MGnify/ENA primary metagenome ERZ808246 (study PRJEB31516, sample SAMN03275577) | gut metagenome | biome: mammalia-associated habitat; material: feces | host: Papio cynocephalus | place: Kenya | collected 2012-07-07 ...
TGTCGAGGTTATACTGCCCCTGTTTGAGATATCGCACAAGGAATGTCGGAGTGCCCGTCTCGAACCAATACATACGGAATTTTCCGGTCTTAAAGGTATTCAGCAGGCTGAAAGGATTATACACGCCCGGAGCGTCTTCACTGAAATGATAGCCGTCATACATCGATTTCAGTCTCGCATAACATCCCTCCTTGCTGATTCTATTTTTCTCGGCAAGTTCCTCCACACTTCCGTCGAAATACGACTTCAACTCGTCCTCCGACACGCCGCAGATGTCCGAGTATTCCGAGTCCATCGAAATGTCCATGAGATTGTTCAAAGAGCTGAAGACGCTCATCTTGCCGAGTTTCGTCACGCCTGTGAGAAAAGCGAAGCGGATGAACCCGTCCTTGTTCTTGATGACGCTGTAGAAACCCTGAAGTTCACGGCGAAAGCTATCCATCAAGTCCTGATTGTCAATGTTGTCAACCACAGGCTTGTCATACTCGTCTATGAGAATGACGACCTTCTGACCGGTCATTCTATAAGCGGCTTCGATGACTGCGGAAAAACGCGTCGCAGGCTCCTCAAACACCTCGGTGACGCCGAACCGGCTCTCCCATGACAGCAAATGTTGGTTGAGTTTACCGTCCAGGTCCGCGACGGAAGTATAGCGGCTCCCCGTCAAGTCCAGATGAAGAACAGGAGATGCCGTCCAATTCTTTTCCAGTTTTTCAATAGCCAGCCCCTTGAAAAGTTCCTTCCGACCCTGAAAATATGCCTCCATAGTCGAAACAAGCAGACTCTTACCGAAACGGCGCGGACGGCTCAGGAAATAATAATCCCCCGTGGCTGCCAGATTATAAATCTGCGCGGTCTTATCGACATAGACAAATCCGTCCTGCCTTATCTTTTCAAAATTCTGTATTCCAATCGGGTACAACATAATCGTCAATGCTTTATCCAACCTGCAAAGTTAGCAAAGATTTTTAGTTTCCGGGAGTTTACTTTACGGAGAATCCGACATTATCATATAGACGTTCGGGCGGACATCGCGGCACGCCTCAACGTCAATAGTGTGAGATTTATCACAATGCCCCGCACAATATGGCGAAAAATCCCTATATTTGCGGTGTTGCCCTCGGGCGACGTACATATTTGATGAAAGTGTAAAGCTTTTGTCCTTGAACGGAAATCTGACAGTTTCAACGACCCAAGGAAAGGCATGCACTCATCACTCAATTGATTGCTCGCATGGTCTCATCGTGCCCAGTCATAGAGTGTGGGGTATTGTTTATTCGGGTCACGGCTTTGTCAGAGCCTCCGTTCAGGATAGACTTTCACCCCGCACTTTTTGTATTGTATAAACGCCTCTCCAGGGTGAGGATGGGGCAAACTAACGCACTCGAAAAGAGTGAATTGGAAGTATTCAAGGTTATGGGACAGAACAATTTGTTAAGAATCATTTCCCTCGTTGCATTTTTGGCATTAGCCGGCGTAAGCTGCTGGGCCACACAAGAATCACTGCACTTGCTGCTCCCTTCCTGGCCGTCGGTTCTATGCTGGGTTGTTACAGTAGCATTCTTCATCATCGCATCATGGGGGACTAAACTCATAGTGGACAGCATGAACCAGAATGTCTATATCGAGAGACGAGGCACTAAATTCATTTGTGGAATTCTTGTCGTTCTTGTATTTTGGCTACTGTTCAGTATGCCGACAAACACGCATACATTTTTCTATAGAAATGCAATTCCAAGCATCGCCGCGTCAGATATTACAACCACAAAGACATACCTTGACCAACTTCGGAACAACACTGTGACCGAAAAGAAGATTCAAGACAAACAAAATGAAATCTCGAACAAAGTATGGAGCAAATTCGGCGAGTTAAAGGCCGAGATAGAGAACGACGCGAATCCCGGATTCGGTCCCAACGCCAAGCGGATTCTTGCAGAATTTGCAGATCTTTTGCAGGTGAAGGAAATTCAGCCCCTCTCATACAATGGCACATCCCAGCAGCAAAGAGCCAGATTGACAGTCGCTTATAGAAGCAAAATCCAGACGCTGCTTGACACGAGACTGACAAATGTAAGGAACAGTATGTTGACACCGGATGAGGCAACCTACAAAAAACAGGCAACGGCGGACTGGAAGAATCTCGATTTATTTGAGGCCGCAATTAATGACGGAAGCGCGGATTTGAACAACGCTGACGATGTCAACGAACTTAATGCCCGCCTTTTCAAATCATATTCAACGATCAAAAGCTACAGCCAGTATATTGAGTTTCAGGATGGGGACAGAGAACAATATGTGCCGTCAGAAGGAGAAGCGGTAACCAAGGTAAAAAGAATGCTGAGCGTATTCGACGTATGGAAAGATTTCATGTCCGGGAAATACAGAGGACACGGACTGATTATCTGGGTATTGCTTTCCGTTCTCGTGGATGTCGGTGCCTTCATCTTTTTTGATATTGCATTTAAGAAAGAATAGTTAGAAATAATCAGATATAGTTATGGCAAAAGAGTTTAATTTAGACGGTGGCGAGAATGAGAAAATACAGTCACCGGAGGAGAATGTCGGCACACCCGACAACAATCCCGTTATTCCGGATGCGGGTATCCATGGGCTGAGCGAGGCCGAAACAACTGACCCCAACAGCATAGTTGTTACAATCGCTGATCAGGAGGCGCCGATTGTTGTCCTTTTCGGTCCGACAGAATGCGGCAAGACAATGACGCTTATAAGGATGACGAGATTTCTTCAGAAATCCGGCTACAAGGTGGCCCCGATACACTCGTTCAGACTATCCACTGATACTCATTATAAGCATATATGCGAAAGTTTCAACGAACTCGTCAATTCTTCCAATGCGGCTCAGGGAACTGAGATGATAAGCTTTATGCTTGTCGAGGTTCTTGACGAGAATGGACGGCGAGTTTGCCAGATACTTGAAGCACCGGGCGAATACTATTTTGACCCGAAGAACCCCGACGAAGAATTTCCGACCTATGTCAATACCATAATCAACAGCAAAAACAGAAAGATTTGGCTGCTAATGGTCGAGCCGGACTGGAAAGACCCTGCGGAAAGGTGCGCTTATGTAAAAAAAGTTCAAAAGCTGAAGACACGAATGCGTCCGCAGGATAAGGCCATATTTCTTTATAACAAGGTGGACAAATCAAATTTCGTCGTCTCGCCGGGGCATGTGAACCTGAACAGCATAAAGAATGACGCATCTAATATGTATCCGGGGATTTTTGTGCCGTTTACTAACTTTAACCCCATCACAAAGTTCTTCAGGTCATATATGTGCGACCTTGTTCCCTTTTCAAACGGGACTTTCACAAAGGCTACAAAAGCCGACGGAACGGCTTATCTCACATACCAACAAGGCGTGGATGAATACCCGCAGCTACTTTGGAACACAATTTTGAAGCGAATAAGAGGATAACTATGACCACAGAGTTTGTTTTGCATGGTGTTCCCCAAGGACATGATACTTGGGGAACGCATGGTGATAATTACTATGACACGTTTTATAGCGACAAAGAAATATATAAGGGAGCAAAGACCATATTGGTGGTCGAGATAAGGAAGAAAAACGGCATCTGGTGCTCGTATTACACATACATCAAGCCACAGAATGTCATTGCTGCCGAAGGACGTACCGGATCATATTTCGGGATGACGCTATGCTTTGAAGAATTCTATTGTACAGATGTTTATTCTCTATACCGTCTTTTCGACGAAATCTACGACAAAAAAATATTCGGAAAGGTTATCGAGAAATCAGGCGCGTCAGACAAATATATTATAAAGAGTTTCAATGAAGAGGATTCATTTTTACGCGGCGTGTCCCAAATTGTGTCATCCAACATTCGTGATAATTTTTCCGGCGACATCGAGAAGATTGCCTCATCCGTCATCAAAGACAAGGCAACCGTTGCCTGCTATTATAATTTAGACGATGTCGACTCCCAGAGTTTCTTTTCGGCGACAAAAAGATTTGGGAAAATTCTGATTTCACGGGAATATCCGTCAAAAATTGTTCAGATACAAAACCTGCGTGATAGCGACCAAAGACATCAAGAGCAAATAAGCGATTACGAATCTCAAATAAACAGCCTTCAAGAGCAGAACAAGGCCATTCCCGGACTGAAGGAACAGGTGCAGAGACTTCGAGCCGAATCGGAGGCTGAACGCAAGAAATTGTATTCGGAGAAGGAAAAATTAGAAAATGAGAAAGCTGAATTAGAAAAGCGGTGTTCTTCGCTTCAGGAAAGTGTTGAACGCTATAAGGGGCAAGCCGATATTTCAAAGATTGCCGAGAAGCTGGAACCGTCTCTGACAGAGCTATTGAGCCTGTTGTGCCCCTGTAATACTCAAAGAGATTCGGAATCAGGCGCGAAATATGTGGAAGGTCATAACAATGGAAGCCGAGAAACTTGGAAGCATATCGGGAAGCGTTTTAAAGCGACATCATCATTAACTCTTTTTATCATTTCTGCGCTTGCCATATTATCGCTTGCCGGCAACATAGTTCTGGGGTATCGGGTCTATACCGACCACAAGGCGGAATTGCATAGTTCCAGAACCGAAATCAGGAATCAAATGAATATTCAACCCACGAAAGCCGCGACTCAGGAGACTCCAATCGAGACAGAATCCCCGGATTCGAGTAACACGCCGGCCGCTGCAGAAAATAATGACTGAATATTATGGCACATCATTTCAAAGCACTCATATTTATCACACTCTGCTTGGGTATCGTGTCCTGTGCGCCGAAAAAGAAATCCCGGGTGCCGTATGTTGACTATGCATCAGAGGTCATCAGCGAAGGCGAAACTATCGACGTCCCCTACACCGTAGAAAACGGGGTTAAATATGTTTCTGTAAAAGTCAATGGGCTCAGCACCGATATGGTCTTCGACACAGGGTGTTCAATGACGCTGATATCAATATTGGAGGCGGAGCAGCTTGCAAAAAGAGGACTTTTGACCGGAGATGATTTTATGGGCACCACAACGGCAAGCATTGCGGATGGCAGTATTGTAGAAGACGCAGTGTTCAATATTCGGACTTTGGAACTGACTGACGGCACACAGACAATTGTATGCAGGGATGTCCCGACTCAAGTTTCCTCAAATATCGGCGCTCCGGTTCTGCTTGGCAATGGGGTCCTTGACAGAGTCGCTTCATATACCATCGACAATGCCCAACGAGTCATAAAGTTTAAACTGAAGTAGAATGAATCATTCAGTATATCTATTCGGCAGCCTTGAAGCCGGCTATACTCAATACCCCGATGACTTCACTAAGGATGTCTTCCAGACGGCAGCCCGCGAGGTGTCCGATATTCAAAAAGTAACGATACACCGTGACGGGAGTCTGATATATTATATTTATGTCAGACCATTGAAAACGGACAATGAGTCAAGCGGGCAATATTTAGGTATCGCCATATCGTTCAACGGCGTGTATTACGAAAATATTAAGGGTATCTTCGGCGTTTTTGAGGAAGCGTTGGCAAATATTGTCATCACCGGGAAGATTGTTGAATTTACCGAGACGGGAGATATTGTGCCATGCTCTGCCAAACTATGCAATTCCAGAACTGAATTTGAAAGAATTGCATCAGTTCTGGAATTATATGTCAGTCGGCTTTCACCTGATTCGTTCAAGAAACTTCCGCCTGTAAATTATTCCGGAGGCACGGATACGGCAGTATTGCAGAAGGTGTCAGATTCGGTCGAGCTGGGCAATGCAGTCCGTATATATAATTCAATCGTCGTCGTAAAAAATGATAATGGCGAAGATGAACCCCTAAATAGTTATTCAGACAAGTTGCGGAAGCAGAGCGGCAAAATCAGCGAGTTAACTACAGAGGTCTCCACTCTTTCTTCAGAATTAGCCAAGGTCAAACGGCAAAAGAAGCGCACGACCACAGTAAGCATACTGTCTGTCCTGATGGTTATTGCTGTCGTCGTCTTTGTTTCTGTGGGAGAAAGTCTTTCCGACCAGGTCAAATCATTGAACTATAATGTCAGCAGTCTTGAGGACACCGTTAAAGACAAAGACGACATCATCAACGAACAGAAAAAAACAATTCGCTCATATTATACAGAAAACAAAACATTGAAGGAATCATTGTCCACGGCAAAGGCACAATTGTCTGAAGCCAAGGCTAACATTAGTTCGCTGACAGCCAGCAATGCTTACCTACAGCAGAATGTTACTGAACTTAACACGAATGTGTCCAGCCTTACAACGCAGAACAGGAGCCTGAGTTCACAAGTAGCCGGACTAAAAGAACAATTGAGCAAGTCACAGAAGACACAACAAACAAATTCTTACGGAAATTCATCTAATGCTGTCACCATATATTCTAAAATGGTAACAGTCAAAGCAGGTCAAAGAATCCGCGCTCAGCTTAAGGAAGGTAAAATAACGAAATGGGAAGTGAATAAATCACAATCATCCTATGTAAGGGCATCGGGGGATGAACTCATAGCCTTAAATCCGGGCACTGTCTCAGTATGGGGATATATTGACAGGACGCCGAAGCTGTTCAACATACAGATTGTCAGAAAATGATGCAGCTGTTGAACTTAGAAATCAAGTAACCTGAGGAAAATCTGTTTACCTTCAGAGCGATTCCGACATTGATATGGTGTACGAACAAAAATCATTGATAGATGAAGCACAGAAGAATCAGAAAGTTTTGGACAATAGCCCTAGCCCTCGCGGCAACAATCTTATTGGCGGGATTTTTAATACCGGAGCGGAAGGCTATGCCATGCGGAAATCCGGGAGACTATAATCATCTGAGTTTCTGGTATTGGCCTTGGACACGCGGGACTGCGGGATGGCCTCATACAGGAGTGGACATATTCGGAAAGGTGGGCGCACCCGTGGTTTCGCAGACGGGCGGACTCGTAATTTATGCCAAGAATATGCCCGTAAAGGCCGGCAACAGCGTGTTTGTCCTAGGGCCGAAATGGAGGATTCACGAGTATCTGCACCTGAACAGTGTGGAAACGTCGAAGTTCAAGTTCGTAAAGCCTGGAGAAAAAATTGGGACACTGGGAAAAAGCGGAAATGCCGCCTCGACGCCCGCGCATGTTCATTACGGCATAGTCACCCCTGTGCCATACGTGTGGAGACTGTTCGCCAACGAGGGAACTTGCAATCCGCCGAAGCGGTTTAGCTGGAGACTGATGTTCTGGCTCGACCCTGCGGATCACCTGCCTGAGCGATAATTACAGAGCGGCTATCGCTCAAAGAACAACAAGACATATATCGGTAACAACATTGGTGCAAGAGATACACAAACAACAAGATAGACAACATGAAACACAGAAAAGTTTTGATGCTGCTTTTGGCGGTGACTGTAGCGCTTGGGCTGCCGACGGAGGGATTCTGCCAGAAGTCCAAGGGCGGCGCTGAGGATGACTACAACCTGAAGAAGGCGTGGGAGGTGCTGCAGAAGGACGCGAACGACACGGACACGGCGCTGGCGCTGCTGAAAGAGCAGCTGAAGACGACGCCGGACAATGTGGAGGCGCTCTATCTGCGGGCGCGAGTCTATAAGAGCACCGAGGAGTATGCGTCGGCGCTTACTGATCTGAACCGTGCGATAAAAGTCAACAAGCCGAAGAAAACCGGTATGGCGAACTCCACCCTGCACGCCTGGAAAGCTGCCGTCTATGAGGATTCTGGGGACTTGAAAAAGGCCGAGGAAGAGCAGGGGCTCACGGTTGCACTGGCCCGAAAGGACAACAAGGAAAGCCTGCCGAGCTTTCTGAGAGGCTATGCGCATTATCTGTACGTGAATGACAAATACGACGAATCCGATGCGGCCTACAGCGAATGCCTGAAGGCAGACGAGGGAGACACCGCCGCGATGGTCGGGCTCGCGAGGAATCAGATTGCACGCAAGAATTATGACGCCGCGATTGAAATCCTTGAAAGATGCCGGGCACTGTCGCCGGACTATGCCGAAGTCGAGCACTACGAGGCGCTGGCCTATGACGGCAAGGGCGAGACGGACAAGGCGATTGACTGCGTAATCAGACTGATAGACAAGGATCTCAATCTTGTCGATGACGAGATGTGGGAAATAATGGTCAAACATACGACCTACACGATCGCCCAAATTCGCAACGGGGCGAGGAACGGCGAGAATCCGGAGATTTTCAAATTCATACTCCCGCCAATGTTGCAGAAAGCCGGGGAATACGAGGACGCATTCTTTGCCTACCGGGAAATAATGAACGAGTTCGGCGATGATGTGTCCATGAGAACTGCGGAATGTCTGGAAGAAATCGGTCTCAACGGACTCGCGCTCGAAGAGATTGACAAATATCTTTCAAAGAACAGTGAAGATATAAACGCATTGGCCGAGAAGGGGCACATACTGAAGAGGATGCAAAGGTATGAGGACGCAATGAAAGTCTATGACGAAATCATCGAGATTGAGCCGGCATCGGGCTGGGGCTATTATGCGAAAGGCTGGTGTTTCGAGCTTATGGGCAACGACGAGGAGGCGATGAAATGGTATGACACCGGGATTGATCTGGACCGAAGCTACCCGTATATTTTCCTGATGCGTGGCGAGATGAGGCAAAAGAACGGCAATGCGGCAGGAGCGGAAGAGGATTTCCGTCAGGTGGTCCAGACTGACACGACTGCAGCCAGCGGCTCATGCAGGATGTACGCCCTTCATTTTCTCGGGCAGGACAAGGAGGCGGAGGAATGGATGCAGAAGATTATCGACACGAATCCGGACGAAGGCGGCGTATGGTATGACAAGGCCTGCCTGCTCTGCCGGATGGGAAGGGCAGACGAGGCCGTGGCGGCCCTCAGGACGGGATTCGACAAGGGATATGTGAATTTCACGCACATAGAGGCGGATGACGACATAGACCCGATTCGAGAGAGGGATGACTTCAAGGCAATGGTCGAAGAATACCGAAAAAAATCTGAAGAACGACAGATGCGCTTCATGGAACGTCTGCATGAGGCGGAGCACGAAAAGGACAATGGGAACAGTCACGTCACGACGGAGATTGCCATCAGCCGCAAGGGCGGCGGCACTTTCGAGGTTCCGTGCAGCGTGAACGGGCTGGAGCTCAAGATGATTTTCGACACCGGCGCGTCCGACGTCACAATCTCTTCCGTCGAGGCCAATTTCATGCTGAAGAACGGTCAGCTTTCACGCGAGGACATCAAGGGCAAGAAGTACTACCAGATTGCCAACGGCGACATTGCAGAGGGAACCACGGTGACCCTGCGCGAGGTGAAAATCGGCGACGCGATCCTGCGCAATGTCGATGCCTCCGTTGTTCACAGCCAAAAGGCTCCCCTCCTCCTCGGCCAGAGCGTCCTTGAGCGCTTCGGCACCATCACAATCGACAACATAAACTCCAGGCTGCTGATTCAGCAGTAGAGATATTATTCACCTATGAAACAACTGCCCGAAAAATGCGCGGACAGCTCTCCAGCGAGCCGTCCGCGCATTTTTCTTTGCCATTACATTCCTGTAAGAGGTTTATTCGCACAGATTTGCCCTTATTCCGCTTTCCAGCCGTCAACGGTGTGGGTCTCGGAGGAGAAGTTGATGCCGAGCCTGATGATTTGCTTGCCGGAGGAGAGGAACGGCTTGTCGTAGCCCTTTTCCTCGATCTGCTTGAGGGCGATTTCGGGTGACTGGTCGCGCTTGAGCTCGATGATATAGACATATTTGTCTGTGTCGAAGATGATGTCTATGCGCCCGTGTGAAGTGTGGTACTCGGTCTTGACATAGAGCCCCATCATCTTGAGCATCACCGACATCGTGTTCTGGAAGTAGAGTTCGAGGTCGCCCTGGATTTCGTAGCCGTTGCCGGAGAGGAAGGCGGTGAAACGGGTCATGAAAGACTCGACGTCGCCGCGCTCGATGTCATCGACAAAATTATAGACCGAAAATTCGCCGTCGATAAGAGCCGGAGCATAGAGTTGGCTCAATGATTTGAGAAAACCGGACTTCACTTCCTCGTTCGGATAGTCGAGGTTGTAGGCATTGAAACGAGAATCATATCCCTTGATTGTCAGATAGCCGGTCTGGTACATCAGCGTTATCGGGGTCGGGCTCACATAGTTCGTGCCCGTAAGAGCATCTATAGAGACTTTGTTCTTCGATATGTTGTCGAGGTTGTATTTCCCCTGCTTGAGATAGCGAACAAGGAATGCCGGAGTTCCTGTCTCGAACCAATACATACGGAAATATCCGGACTTAAAGGTATTGAGCAGACTGAAAGGATTGTACACGCCAGCTGCGTTTTCACTGAAATGATAGCCGTCGTACATCGATTTCAGTTTCGCATAACATCCCACCTTACTGATGCTGTTTTTTTTTGCAAGCACCTCCACACTGTCGTCGAAGTACGACCTCAACTCATCCTCCGACACGCCGCAGACATCCGAGTATTCCAAGTCCATCGAAACATCCATGAGATTGTTCAAACTGCTGAATATGCTCATTTTGCCGAACTTCGTCACCCCGGTGAGAAAAGCGAAGCGAATGAACCCGTCCTTGCTTTTGATGACGCTGTAAAAGCCCTGAAGTTCACGGCGAAATCTATCCATCAAGTCCTGATTGTCGATGTTGTCAACTACAGGCTTGTCATATTCATCTATGAGAATAACGACCTTTTGGCCGGTCATTCTGTAAGCCGCCTCGATGACTGCCTTGAAACGGGCGGCGGGATTATCAAACACCTTGTCCACCCCATACTTACCCTCCCACGCCAGCAGATGCTGGTCGAGGCTGACTAACAAGTCGTCAACTGAATTATACCTGCTTCCGGTCAAGTCCAGGTGAAGAACCGGATACTCCGTCCAGTTCTTCTCCAGGCTCTCAATCGCCAGCCCTTTGAAAAGTTCCTTTCGGCCTTGAAAATATGCCTCCATCGTCGAGACAAGCAGACTCTTTCCGAAACGGCGCGGACGGCTCAGGAAATAATAATCCCCTGTGGCAGCCAGCTTATAAATCTGCGCGGTCTTGTCAACATAGACAAATCCGCCCTGCCTTATCTTTTCAAAATTTTGTATTCCAATCGGGTACAACATAATCGTCAATGCTTTATCCAACTCACAAAGTTAACAAAGATTTTTTACCTTGCGAAATCTAAAACCCGTAAAAAATTCACATTCAGAATACCGCCCATGACAATATTCTGTTGCTGATGTTTACCTTTGGGGCGATTCCGATATTGATATGATGTACGAATAAAAAAAATCATAGAAAGAGATGAAGCACAGAAGAATCAGAAAGTTTTGGACAATAGCCTTGGCCATTGCGGCAACAATCTTATTGGCAGGATTTTTAATACCGGAGCGGAAGGCTATGCCATGCGGGAATCTGGGAGACTACAATCATCAGAGTTTCTGGTATTGGCCGTGGACGCGCGGAACTGCGGGATGGCCTCATACAGGAGTGGATATATTCGGAAAGGTGGGTGCACCCGTGGTTTCGCAGACGGGCGGACTCGTGATTTATGCCAAGAATATGCCCGGAAAGGCCGGCAACAGCGTGTTTGTTCTGGGGCCGAAATGGAGGATTCACGAGTATCTGCACCTGAACAGCGTGGAAACATCGAAGTTCAAGTTCGTAAAGCCCGGTGAGAAAATAGGGACATTGGGAAAGAGCGGCAATGCGGCCTCGACACCGGCACATGTTCATTACGGTATAGTCACCCCTGTTCCCTATGTGTGGAGACTGTTCGCCGACGAGGGAACCTGCAATCCGCCGAAACGGTTTAACTGGAGGCTGATGTTCTGGCTCGACCCTGCGGATCACCTGCCTGAGCGATGATTACTCTGCCAGAGCGTCCTTGAGCGCTTCGGCACCATCACAATCGACAACATCAACTCCAAGCTGCTGATTCAGCAGTAGGCGGGTCGGTTCGCCTATGGCTTTATCTGCCAGTGGCCGCCTCGGGCAGAGCCAACCCTCTTGAGGATTCCCGAGGATTTGAGAGAGGCTACAAGACGCTCGCAGCTGCGGAGGCTCAGCCCGGCGGATGCGGCAAGTTCAGGGACGGTCACGGACGGGTTTATCGCGATTTCGTTGAGCAGCAGTTTCTCCGGAGCCGTCGGGGCGTGGAACCGGTACGACTGCCTCGGTTCATTGAACGGAGGGTCGGTGTCTTTTACCATCTCCTTTGCTGAGTGATAGACGGCCTGGGGCTCGGACAAATATCCGGTTCCCCCGCCCGCAGCATCGTCCACGAACTTTCTGACGAACTGCACCTGAAACGAGAGGCCCACCTCACGCCAGCGGAACTGAATCTCCGGGTAGTCCTTCAGCTCCTCCGCGACGAGCTTCAGCCCGTTACCCCACTGGTCGATGATTCCCAGCTTCCGGAAGACCGGAGCGATGACCTTGTTCCGGGCGTCAGACTGTCGGCTCTCCATGTCGGAATAGTCGATGGACGGAGGCAGAAGCCCGGGGCTTGTAATCTCAATCATGTCGTCATAGACGGCAATCTTGATATCCTTTCCCGCCAGGGAATACTGGCGGTGAACCACGGCGTTACGGATGATCTCCCGCAGCGCCTTGACCGGATACTCCCAGCGCGACACCGTATAGACACCCTGAATCGACCCGGACTGTCTGATGTTCCGCAGGACAAACGCATACGCATCCTCAACCTGCTCCGCGATGCCGTAGTCGTAGGTCTTCCGGTCAATGAACTCGCCCGCGCTGACTCCCTTGAAACGCGCACACTCAATCTTCGCGTTCGGGAACATGCTCCGGCGCAGCGCGTCGTCAGAAAGCAGCACAAGCGCATTGGTCGGATACAGGACTCCCCTCTCGGCCTTCGCCAGTTCAAGCCTCTGCAACGCCGAATCGTCCAGAGGCTCTCCAGTCTTTTCCTCATACAGCCTCCTGAAACTGCGGAAATCAAGCTCCGCCAGCGACTTCTCCGGAGCGATTTCCCCGTCAAAGGAAACATTGCGTCTCCGCCTTTCCAGCTCGCCGATAAGTTCCTCATCCGCCAGCCGGTTGTTTGAGCCGACACGCACATAAGTCCCGCCGGCCTTCCCCTCCGACTTCAGATAGTACGGCGGCATGCTCCCCCGATAGACCCTCACGCGCACTAGACTGCGTCCGCCGGCCGACAGAAACGAAATGTCCGGAAGCACCGTGGGATAGCACCGGTCATAAATCATATTGCTCAGCTGCTCCTCAATCTGCGGCAGCGCCTCTTCCGGCACCCCGACCGCCCTATGACGGTCATCGACGCCGATGATAATCTCCCCGCCGGCATCGTTGGCAAAGGCAACTACGGTCTTCGCCAAATCGGAATTCTTCGGCATACTCGCCTTGAACTCCAGCGTCCGCCCCTCCGGGCTCCTCAGAATCTCCTCAATCGTGCGCTCTTTCATGACATCAAAATTTGTTCAGGGCAAAGATAAGACAAAAATTTCACATCACCGCCATTTGGCGGTAAAAAATCAACAACGAGACGCACTGTTGCAAATCTCTATGAAAAAGTGTAGTTTTGCGGCGTGAAAATATTAGGAAAAATGTCAGTGCCATATCGGACTATGGCAACACTTAGGTATGCAGCGGCCCTGGCCGCCCTTCTTCTCCTCTGCGCAATGAGTTCAGCGGCGCGGGGGCACGACTACAGCGACGACCAGCCCCGGAAATCACCGCTGGCGTTTTCCGGCTATTCCGGAGGCATGATGGTTCACAGCGGCTATGTCTCAGCAGGAAACGTGACATTCACACCCCCGAATGGCGGTGTTCCTGCGACAGCGAAAATAAGCGGGCTGCCACTCGGCATAGGCGGTGCGCTCAAAATCCATTTCGGCAAGCACCTGCGCATAGGCACGGAAGGCTATTCCTCCAACCTCCGCTACGGGAAGAACGGCAGCTATGAACACACCGGCTGGGGCGGGCTGCTCGTCGATGGAGTCTTTCCCCTCGGCCGCTGGTTTCCGTTCGCCGGCATCACCCTCGGCGGAGGCGGAGTGAAGAACGTGACAGTCTTCCGGGACACCACCGGGGACTTCCAACTCGACGACGGCACCACCTCCTACAGGAAATACACCTTCATGGCCCTCGCCCCTTTTGTCGGCGCCGAATATGCCCTGACGGACAGGGTGCATCTCGTTCTGAAAGCCGATTGGCTTCTCGACATGACCTCCCGCCAGAGCGATTTCGTGCGCGGCCCGAGAGTGTATTTCGGATTCATGTTCTGCCATTAATCCCCATCGAAAGTCTCACGCCGGTCCACATCGACTTCAAACCCTACTGCAACAACTCTCGGAGTTCGTCGAGAGTTATAGCATGAGACTTAGAAGTGCCTTCGAGAATGGCATCTGCGAGATTCTGCTTGGTCTTGTGGAGACGGAGGATCTTTTCTTCTATGGTGCCTGCCGCAATCAGATGATAGACAGTAACATTCTGCTGCTGGCCGATACGATAGGCACGGTCGGTCGCCTGCTGCTCGATGGCAGGATTCCACCACGGATCGAGGTGTACCACATAGTTCGCGCCCGTAAGATTCAGGCCGAGACCGCCCGCCTTGAGGCTTATGAGAAAAACAGGCCGTTCCGACCGTTGAAACGCAGTCACCATCTCGTGTCTCTTGCGTATCGGGGTAGAACCCTGAAGATAGAAATGTGGGACGCCGTCTTTTTCCAAAGCCGAGGAAACGATATCGAGGAATCCGGTGAACTGGCTGAAAATCAAGATGCTGTTTCCTCCCGACACGACGTTCCCGACAAGGTCACGAAGTGCTGTAATCTTGCTCGGCTCATCCCCCCATCCGTTCTTGACCAGCGACATGGCACACGCAGCCTCGCGAAGGCGTGTAATCGCTGCCAACGCATTCATATTCACCCGTGTGTCTGTTTCCAATTCATTCTTTGCTTCAAGCCGCATGGTTTCATAGGCGACAGTTTCGGCCGCAGTCATCGGAACCGTACGGAAAATCTCTGTCTTCTCAGGAAGCTCGTCGACAACCTCGGCCTTTGTGCGACGCAGCATGAATGGCTGGATTATACGCTTGAGCTGTGCCTGCCGGTCTTTATCCTCTGCGCTTTCAATCGGCGCGATAAATTTCCGCTGAAAGGACTCGTAATTGCCAAGCAGGCCCGGATTCAGGAACTGAAAGAGGTTCCACAACTCGCCGAGATAGTTCTGCACGGGAGTTCCTGTCAGAATCACGCGTGAAGCCGCCTTCAGAGCCATCGCCGCATCCGACATCTTGGTTCCCCTGTTCTTGATTGTATGGGCCTCGTCAAGGCACACTACGTTCCATTCTCTCCCGCACAGCGCATCCTTCTCGCGGACAAGCAGCCCGTAAGTCGTCAGCACCACATCATATTCCCCAAGCCCTGCAAGCGCCTCGGTCCTGTCATTCTGCTCATTCAGGACGACAACATTCAGTGACGGCGCAAACCTCGCCAACTCACGGCTCCAATTCATCAGCACCGATGCCGGAGCGACGACAAGCGAAGCGCCGGAAGAAGCCTTGTAGAGAAGAAAGGCAATTGTCTGGACAGTCTTGCCGAGTCCCATGTCATCGGCAAGGCACGCCCCCGCGCCCCAATGGTCGAGACGCGCCATCCACCGAAATCCTTCTTCCTGATAATCACGCAGTTCCGCCTTAAGTCCATTAGGGATGACCGGGTTCAATGTCGCCGACTCATCAATTTTCGCAAGTCTCGCACGATAGGCTCTATCCGTGTGAATGTCCAGGTGTGATTTTCTGACAATGTCAGCCAGTGCCCCGGTCTGGAAAAGTGAAATCCGTTCCCCGCCCCGTCCCGACTGCGTTATGGCGTCAAGACGCTTGAGATACTTAGCCAACGACTCGGACAAGGCGACGTACTCGCTCTCCCCTATCTTGAGGTAGCCGTCGCCATATCCTCCGGCGGAAATTGCCGACATAATCTGCTCAATCGAAAGAGACTGCCCGTCAGGCATTTCGGCGTTCCCTTCAATCTCGAACCACTGTTCTTTCGAGCGCAGTTTGATGCTGATTTTGTTTGCGTCAAGACTTCCGAGAACCTTCAGGCTGCGACCCTGGGGCCATTCAAGCTCGCATATATTCCCCAGACCACGGCAAGCGTCAAGCACCGGAAGCATATCCTTCGGAGCGATTTCGTATACCCCGTCCTCCGAATCAAAATTGTCGAGTTCCGTGCTGCCGAGAAACGTTTTCAGCGACGTGCGCTCCGATGTCATGTCCCGCTTCACCTGATAGCGTTTTTCAGCGTCAGAGTCGTATATGACAGCCTCCCCTTTTCCCGGATAAAAAGTGAGTTTCCCGTCTTCGAGCGGACGGACATAGAGCAGGGCGTCAAAGGAACCGCTTTTCGGGATTATGCGGAAGTGGAGCATCGCGTTCCCCTGCTTTTCCTCCAGCGAAGAGCCGGTTTCGAGTAGAGGAGAATGGACTTCTATGACTGACGAAAGTTTCGTGACAAATGCCTTGAGAGCCTCGGTCGCCGCTTCGGGGAACCTTACGGCAGAGTCGGAAAGTTTCTGCAGTATCTGGCTCTGTATGCGGTTGAGACGAATCACTTTGTAGTGATATTTGTCGCGTTTGTAGACGTTTTCGAGGGCATATTCCCGTTCGAACCTGGCACGCACGACATTGGACTTGAAGACATAGCTGCCTCCGCTGAGCTTCACCTCGACGAAAGGCTGCTCCTCGCATATTTCAATTCTGTTCGTGGAAAGGTAGGTTTCATAGAAGACCCGGTCACAGCCGGCAAGAACCGGGAAGAGACTCGCCGCCGAGAAGTCGCCGTCCCGCCCCGCACGGGACTGCACCGCGCGGTCGTATTCATCGGAGATTTCGTTATACATCCCCTCGCAAAAAGAGTAATAGGCGACCCGTTTCCCCTGTCCCCAGCTGCCGCTTTTGAGACGCGACTGTTCCCTTATGGAGATGTCGTCATAGCGATCCATGAGATAGATGAGACGACGGTCTTTCTGAGTCTCTGCCTTCCCGTCGGACGCGGCGCCTCGGCTCTTGTCAAGCATGGCACTGAGGTTGTCAAGAGCGGTTTCCCACGGCTTCTTCACCCGGATGCGCGAGAGAAGTGAGGTTCCGCCGAAGAGTTCGTCGAGCCCGGATCTTTCTTCCGGAGTCCCGATGCCAAGCTCGTGGCGGACAATGGCGAGTTTGGGCGGTTCAGCCTTGACCTCAGAAGGAAATTTGAACCCTCTGCTCTCGGCTATTCCCCGTACGAGGGTGGTTGAAGTCTTCTCCGGAATGGAGGCAAACTCGCGCAGGAGCATCTCGATGTAGCTGTCAGACGCGCCAATCGTGAGGTTGGCAAGCAACAGAGCCGGAGCCTGTCTGCTGCGATCCCACGAATAATCAAACTTCTTATTCAGATACTGCGCGATCTTCTTCCTGGACTTGTCCGTGTCTGAAAGGATGTAGGAGAGCATCAGGAAATATGCGAGCACAGGTGAATCGAAGACGTTCTTCACATTCTCGCGCTTGTTGCGGTTTTTCAGCGCCGCCTCGAAAAGTTCCCCGGCCTTCACGTAGTCGCCCTTATAAAGGGCAAGTATCGCTGCGGATGCCGCCGGCCATTCGCTGAGTTTCACCGCTGCGTCATGAGCATGGCGAAGCTGTCCGTCCAGAAAGAAACGCGAACCGTCTGTCTCCGCCAGCAAAAGGGTCAGGGCCTCGTCCTTGAGATACTTCCGCGCGAAAGCCTCAATGGAATCAAGCGACTGGGCACTGACTTTATTTTCCGAGAGAATGTCGTCAAGCAAATCCACGCCAATAATCCACAGGACGTCCTGCCCGAGGCCATGCAGCAGCGGTTCGAAGACCGGCTCAAAGGCGACGTCCTTGAACATGTCTGCCTGTTCGTCACTGCTTTTCCATTGGAACGTGTCAGGAAAGAATGCCTTGTCCCCGTCCGCGAAACGCAGGACTATGTTGAACCTCAACGAATCGCCAAGCCTGCGCAGACTGCGGAGTGAATCCACGAGTTCGGGAAAATAGAGCAGTGCATTCAGAGCCGCACACATGAACGACGAGTCAACGACACGGTAGGCTCTGCGCCCAATAAAATAAGCTCTTTCTATCAGATGACATTCGGTCTGCAGGGCTGCGATTTCCCTGTCCCGCTGTACGGAATTGGAGTATGGAATGATCTTGGAAATTTCCGTCTCGGTGAGCCCGCTTCCATCCGCACAGGCGATTAGGGACAGCAAGCGCAACTGCCTTTCCGTCAGCGCGAAGTTCCGCTGAGGAAAGGCAGTTTTCAAATCCGCGATGTACTGAGTACGTTCCGCCTTTGTCATAATTGTCGTTGTTGAGAATTAGGTGACAAAGGTAGTGTTTTTGCAGAACTGCTGCAAAAATTTTTGCGGGTATTGGCTAATTCAGAAACCGCCGTTGAGAAATGCGCGTGCCTGAACGTAGCTTGGTTCATAATAAGCGCCGGTGTTGTAATTGTCAATTATGTCACAGACGTGTGATTCATACACACTCTGTATAGTTACGACAAGGTTATCCGAAGTGTCCAAAGATTGAACAAGACGAGCATAGACTTTCCCCATCTGCGTCGGAGATGGAATCTTATCAGCGAATCGGGAATCAACATTCGTTACATCGAAATCGCCGGATGCAAGGTTATACTCGTTAATCCACTCATCCTCCACCTGTGAGGGGTTGAGACAATGATTAGTCTGTGCGATGGAAAGCTGACGCTCCAGACCTTCCGTTCCAAGGCGCTCGACAACATAGCGGTTATGCTGATGAAGCCTGCGCGCAACACGTTCAATCATATAGCAGACAAAATAAATATCATTGAAGTCTATCTGTTCGTCGGGGAAGTATTTATTGCTCATAATTCGTATGAAGATTCAAATTTTATCGTCTGGAGTGCATTGTCGGTGCAGAAGATTATTTGATGAGTCGGATGTTTGAAACGTGCTAATGCCCAAAAAGCTTCTCGTGTTATGCGACCCGACAAGAAATCTTCCACATAGTCCCAAACCTCATCATCAGCCATCGGACCCTCAACAATGTCATAAGAATGTGATTCTTCATGACGACATGACGCGACAAAATCGAGCCACTCATCTGTCATTTCGGAAAAGACTTTCATATTAAGCGAATCATCTGGTCTATACTCATAAACACATACGACATGCGGCACTCGTTTAGAAATTGCCCAACGCCTTGCCTGCCGTTCAAGACGTGTACAATAGAAACCAAAGCCGAAGTCTTTGTTGTACCCCGAGATTCGAACCTCTGGATTTCGCACGATGACGTTTGTTCCGTGATAAAGAGTTATAGGAGTTGTTTGAGCCATTTTCATCACCGCTTGTAATTTCTATGCAAAATTACTTATTTGTTTGAAATATTATGCATAATTTACAAAAATAAATCCCAAACCTTTGGCAACGAAAGATTTGGGACTCAAAGTCTTATAAAAAGTTTTCACTACACCTCACTTCGCAGCGCGACAATTTCCGGCGCACCCCATCCGGTTGACTTCACCACGACAACGGAACCGGTCTGAACCTCCTCTGTCAAAATCGGATAGACCCGCAGACGTTCGGCGCCGCTGTTCTCCAGCAGGTCATCCACATGAACCTCGGCCTTGCCCTTCATATACTCAAGGATTCGCTTGCGATCCTGCTCTTTGAGGCTGCCCTCATTGCAGTCTTTCTGGACCCCGTCGGGACTCTGCGAGGCTGGCTGCGGCTCCGGAAAACCGGCATCTGAATAGTCGCCGGGGGCATCAAGCCAGCTTGTGATTGCCTTCCACCATTCGGTGCGCCCAAGGTGGGTGCGGACGCTGAAGCCCGTAATTTTGTGTAGGAACTCGGTGTGATGAATGATGTGGTGCCGCAGAAAGACGTATGTGCCCCACACGCCTAATACGGACGCAATGATTACGATGTACAGCTGAAGTTCAAGGCCGGCGCCACAGAGGACACTCACGCCCCAGATGCCCGTAATGGCCAGCCCGAGCGAAACTTCGACAAAACCGGTGATAAAATGGCTGACGCCGACATTCACGAACACGTGGTGCAGGTGCGTCTTGTCCGGCCGGAACGGACTCTTGCCTTTGAGCGCCCGCATGGTCATGACACGCAGCGTGTCAAACACCGGGACAGACAAGATTGCAAGCGACATCGCAATCAGATTCACACGATCGTCAACCTCATAATAGGCCTCGTCATTTCTGCTGCTAAGAAGACATATCAGGAACCAGGTCATCAGGATTCCCATCACCATCGTGCCGGCATCGCCGATGAACATCCGCGACTTCAGGCCGAACACATTATGAATGTAGAACGGAATCACGGCCGCAGCCATAGTGAAAGCAAGCACGGCATTGGGAACATCCCTCAGGCGAATGAACGCGACACCGAAAAGAATGGAGCAGATGATGCAAAGTCCGCTCGACAGCCCGTTCACCCCGTCTATCATGTTGATGGCATTGATGATGCCCACGCCCGCGAACACAGTAAGCGGCACGGCAAGCCACCAGCTGAAGGCCTCAACGCCCCACATCCCGCGAAAAGTGTCCACACACATCCCGCTGCCGAAGATTATCGCCAGAATAGACATAACTTCTATAACGATTCTCGACAGCGGAGACAATCCGACAATGTCGTCCATCGCCCCGACGTAAAGCATTATCCCCATTGCACAAAGCACTGGAAAAAGGCTTATATGCGGAAGGTCCGGCATGAGAACGTGATGGCAGACCGAAGCAGCCAGCAAACCGGCCAACAGCCCGAAAAACACGGCAATTCCCCCAACCACCGGAACCGGCCGTTTCTGAAGCTTGCGGGCATTCGGATTGTCAACGAGTTTTTTCCGGAAAGCAATGGTCAGAGTCTTGAAATAAATCCAGTTCACTGCGCCGAAGGCCACCAAAGCCCCGACGAGTACTGTTGTAATCATCTGATAGGTATACATATACTGATTTCAGGTTTGAGTTCTATGATTCAGGAGACGGTGTCAGATAAAATTCTATGATTTGTTTGCCTTCATGGATTTTTTTGATTATCTTTGCGACATGAATATTTTGTTGTGAGATTGAGGTGGAGATTTTGCAATCTTTTTCAGATTAAAAGAGCAGCTGTTCCTACCAGTTGCTCTTTTTCAGTAAAACAGCAAGGATGGTCTAGCAGATCACGACCCTGAAATCTTTTTGCACTCATTAACAAAATATTCATGAAAAAGATTTGCATTAAGGTCGAAGTTATTGAAGACCAACAAGAAAAACGACCAACAAGAACCAAAGTAACACCTTACATAAGAGTGCGAAATGGAAAAAAAGAGTTGGTGAGAGGATACATCCGGAAGAGTAGGAATCTTTAGGGTTATCCGCAACTGACTCACAAGTTAGTTTCTATTTCCGCATCCTTGCTGCCAACGGGAGGTGTTCTTCTTTGAAGGGCGCCTCTCTGCGGTTTTATAAATGTAAATCGGTTATTTCCTGAACTTGCCGCTAATGAGCCACCACTCGAATTTTAGAAGACGAATCTGGCGTTTGATGCGTTTGGGTTCACGGATCATACGATAAGCCCACTCGAGGCCGTGGTTCACCCACCACTGAGGAGCACGCTCCACATGGCCGGTATAAACATCAAACGAGCCTCCCAACCCTTGATACACTGCCCGGTGCCGTGTGAACATCTCTTCCATCAAGAGTTCTTGCTTTGGCGACCCCATTGCGACAAAAACGACATCAGGCTTCTTCTCTGCCACATCATGAATCAGTGCCAACCTTTCTTCAGCAGACTTGATGTAGCCATCGCGATACCCAACGACATTGATTCCATTAAACTCTTTCTTGAGCTTAGCGACAGTCTCTTCTATTATTGCAGGCTTTCCACCAACCAAATAATATGTGAAACCTCGCTTATATGTCATATCAATAATTTTAAGCCATAGCTCACAGCCGGCTATTTTTACTACGTCTCTATAATCTTTCTGGCGCATCGCGCGCACAGCTCCCTGCCCATCACAATAGCCGATATTTCTGTTTATTATGTCTCGTGTCTGTTCAGCCGCATGAAGAATCTTCTCGGCATTTATAGCCACCAATATTCCTTTATGAGTTTCCACATAGTCCAACAGTTCTAGTTCTGAACCAAATGGAAACACCTCTACCCCGTTCAAAGAAACTTTATCCATACTCATTATCTATTGACTGTAAATTGTTTTCGCCACAGATAGTGCCATATCTTCCATATCGGAACGCACAAGACTTCTCCCGGATAGGAATGCACATATCTCAAATCTCGATTAATATGGTGCGCAAATCGACCAAACGGTGAGTTTGATCCCTTCTTATGTGCATCGCGTTCATCATATTGTCCGAAATTGCCCGCTGTCATGACTTCAGAAAGAAGAAACTGCCCCGCTTTTTCATCCGGACGGCATAGCAAAAACTCTTCATCAAGTCCGAAAACACCAACCATTATCCACATGACCGCAGCGCAAAATTTCCCCATGCCCAACCGCTTGACTACAGAATAGCTTGCTTCTTTGCCTTCAGCGCTTCCTGACAGAAGAACGAAGTAGTAATCCAACAATTGTCTCAAGCCGATTCCTTCACCAAACAAGTGACGGTAAATATGCTGCAAAATGAATACACGATTAAAATCCGTTGTGGGTACTGCCACTGGTACTCCACTCAAATCAATGGCATTGGCCAAGCATGCACAAACATGACTTTCACAGAAACTCTGAAACACATGGTTGCGTCTAAAGTTCCAGAACCAGGACGGTGTAAAATGGATCTCCACAGACACATCATCAAATATCGGATATTCAGCATTATGATAAACGACATATTTGCTGTTGCTAGTTGACCTTAGATAATTCAGAATCTCCTTACGGGATTGTTGGGGAATCCATACATCTATATCTCCGGAAGAACGAAGATCACCCAACGAGTCAAATCCGCTGTTGGCTGCTAACGGAGCGGTATACAGTCGGGCGATCCCACGCCCCTTCAATAGAATCGGCTCAAAGCCATTGGATTTCAGCCGCGTGATAAGTTCAAGAACACGGCTGTCTGCCAGCATATTGTCCTGCCGTATATGTTCAGAAGCGGCAATCCATTTAAGCAGCAGCCCAAGTTCCGGTCTCGATGCTTCAGGAAGCTTCTCAATTCCGGCAAAGCATATTCCCAGCAAGGCATGCTTCTTGGACATCTCATAAACAGCCGGCCAGGATATCTGAACACCGTCAAAAGACGATGCCGGCTGCCTGCCTATTGCCAATCTGATTAAGGCGAAGAAATGTTCCTGTGCTGTGAAAGTCTCTCCTGTCATCGGATTTCTTCAAGCAAATAATATGATAGTGCATTGAACATAAAAGCATTGCTCCAACGCATATAACTAATCTTAGAACTGATTCCCGGCTTTATCTGATAATAGAAAAAACCTTTTCTGTCCTGCATGTTTTTGACAGTCCAGTCAAGCACCTTTTTCGCCAGGTCATTATATTCTCCAAATTTATGAAGGCGCGACAATGTAACGAACAATTGACCGGGGCAATGGATATCAATAGGATATACTCCGTCATTATAGTACTTCGGTCGGCCGTCTTCATCGAAAAAGTTCTTCACATAAAAGTCGAAGCCACGTTCTACTGCATCGTGAAATTCATTGTCGCCAGTCAGTTCCTCGTATGCGGCAAGCCCGTCAAGGTTATATCCGGTATGAAAGGAATCAATCCAATTCTGCACATGCAATAGCCCATAGACCCAACTGCCGTCTGCACTTTGAGCACTTACGCAGGCTAGCACGCTCGCCTGAGCCGCTTCTTTGTATATAGCGTTCCCGGTATATTTATAGCAATACGCCAAGAGCCGGCTTCCTAACAGAGATGCATTGAAGACCGTATCGTTGCCGGGGAGTTTAGAATAAGAGAACAAAAACTTGTCTTTTTTCCCTACATCCGGATAATATCTGTGCAAGTCTTTCAGGACAAACTCGGCAGAAGAAAGTGCCGTTTCAAGATACTTTCTTTCGCCGGTTATTTCATAAGCGGACATCAGAGCCGTGGCACAGAAACTCGTCGCGACAACGGTAGGAGTGTTTTTAGGAAAGAGAAACAGTCTGCGGGCCTGCCAGTCGAAATTGTAGCCCCAACATGCGCCATGATACTCTCCAGGGAAGATTTTGTCTGATCTCATTCCAATGAGCAGTTCCGAAAGATATTTGACTCTTTCAAGAATGTCTTCTTTTGAGCCTAAATCCTCTGACAGTTCAGGCATTTTTCCCATAGCATTGTAGAGATTACAATATCCCTGAAGAAACAGTCCTATCCCTTTTGCGTTGTACTCCTTGGGAACCAATGCAATTCTCCGCAGATTCACCGGGCAGCGTTTGAATCCCTGAATTACGCAAAGACGCAGAAATGCAGAATGGTTCAGCGGAAGAATGGCCTTCGCCACTTTGGAATTGAGACCGTCATATGGGTCCCAGCCCTTGAAGCCCTCAGCCTCGCAGTAGCGCTTCAATGCTCCTAGAGGAGACAATGAGTCCAAGTTAATCATCTAATTGATTTAAATTTAGCTTATTGGCTTGTGCAAATTTGTGATCTCCGAACTTATTGGTTTTGGATTGGCCGTTTGTAGCCTTTAGTTTTGTTTATAATAAGCCTAAACTTGCCGCGACTTGTATATTCCAACTCTTCCAATGCACATACGTTGGGCAACACATCCATATTTCCTTCTCCGCAACGTCGAATGGTGGCATTGACAACGAACTCTTTGTCTTTCTCAGTAAACCCATCATCTGGAACGATACGAACCTCAACAGCTCCTATCGTGGTCTGGATCCATTGACATGCGCATATATGTTGGCTCTCTTCAACAAAATCGATTCGTGTCACCATCGAGCCGTCTTTGCACACTACATAATCATCACTACGGCCTAATATTTCGCGTATTCCCCCCCCCATCGGAATACCATTTATGTTATTGATAACCAGTTGCAACTTTCCTCGGCTTGTGTATTGCAGGCTGTTTTCAGGAACTTTTCTGATTGTAACATCCATATTGTTCTTCCCCAAAGTCCTTTCGAGATAGTCTATAATATAGTTCTCAGAATTTGCGCCATATTTGTCGTCCACGACCAAGTTAAGCACCACCTGTCCCTGTTCATTCTGGACAAATTGCGCATAGCGAATCCCGACATCACGCTTGAATACAAACGTCAGTGCAGCGTCACTCACTGGGGTGCCATCCTTACATATCAGGAAAGTCGTGGCCCTTCCGTCTATTTTTTCTATATTACGACTATCAATAAAGCCCTCTTTTGTCTTATTTGTGCAGTCTTTGAGAATGACACGATCATCGGTTTTGTAGCGAATTAAGGGAAATGCATCATTAATGAGAGAAGTTGTTATGAGACAGTCATCGTGGTATTCCACAATCGCGTACCCCGGAGCCTCAAAATAGCCGTCATGTGAAAGAGACTCTTCTAAACTCACGGTGCGTTCCGTTGTTCCATAATGGTCATATATGTCGGTACCGAACACGTCTTCAATCAATTCTCTCTGATGTGGATACAGTGTTTCACTGGATGTGAAAGCCACCGGTATATGGCATTTCAAGCCTTTATCTTTGAATACAAGAGCCAGAGCATACAACGAACTGGGATAGCCTTTGATTGCAACTGGCTTATGTTTCATAATCTCGCTGTAATAATACTCAGCCGTTTGTGCATTAATATTATAGCTTGAGAGAAATAGTGTATTACTTATATGTACTTTAAGGCTTAAAATACTTTTGTCAAGATTTCCCCGCAGCGTAATTAATGGCTGCCCCTCATTGAAGCCACATAACTTCTGAAAATAATAACCATAAGCACGCTCCCACCATATTGATGCCCAATTTTCATAAATAGTCAGTGGCGTTCCAGTGGTCCCTGACGTATGTCCTGCCATCAGACAGCAACGAGGTAGAGTCATTATCTCAGCAGCATGCTTCCTTACCATATCTTTAGTTATGACGGGCAATTTCATAATATCCTCAAGACAAATGATATCGCCTTTATTAACGCCAGCGTCTGTATATAGCCTATGGTAAAAAGGGGAATGGTCGTATGCTTTACGGAAAATTGCTACAAAACGCCGCTCGTTATAATCATGCAGGTCTTTGTCTGTCATCCTATAGAGGCGTTCCACAGTCTTCACATAAGGGCGTATCACAGGATAGCTCCTCAAAAAATATCTTGCGGTCTCTTGCAGGTATTTCTTCAACTTCATTTAGATATATTACTATAGTAAGCCGGCTATAACACTATTGATCTCCTCACTATCAAAATCAGCGAAAGCATTGAGCGCAGAGGCCGAATATTGTTGGTAGTTGTCTTCATTGAATCGACGAATTGTCTCTGTTAATGCATGTACATCATTCACCGGTATGAAGAACCCGGTCTTACCGTCGCAGACAATTTCAGAGATGCCACCAATAGGTGTGGAGATGACAGGCACCCCCACGTTGTAGGCTTCGATAATCACCCCCGGATACCCTTCTGCTTTCCATGTGGTCGGTAGGATTAGTATATCATTGTCAGCTATTGTCTTTGATACTTCAGAAGCCGGCACACTTCCACAATAACTATAGTTTTTGCCATTTAATTCCTTGGGATCAATGTCACGAAGCGGCCCATATATCCTTAGTTGATAGTCATTACCCAATAGTTTCATTGCCTCAATGAGCGTAAAAACACCTTTTTCTTTTTCCACACGCGAAAGAAATAACAGTCTCCGTTGATAGGCTCTGTTACCTCGGCGCACACCTGTGTCTTTTCGAACATTAGGAAACCAATATGAATTGCTGTTGAACCGTTTGCCAAACTCCACTAAAGATTTTGTCTCCCAACAAAGCACATCCGCATTTCTCATGGCATAACGCATCAACATCCTACACAAAGGATTGGTTTCATTATATAGTTCTGCAAAATTGCCGGCAAATTTGCGCATCACTATTCTCTTACCCAAACGCTTTGCCAACCATACAGAGACCGGTGCAAATAGTAAATAATCACGATATGTACCATGCAGGAATATTGTATCGAAAAATCGCATCTTTGTCACTATTTTCCAAAATATTCTAAAATATGCGTTTAATGTACCATTGTGATAGTTGCGTTTGTTAGCATCAATAATGTCAAAGTCAAGCCCATGCTCTTTGCAATAATCTATCCATATTTCAAACAATACAACCACGCCTCCCGTCTGGCCGGCAATATATTTATTTGCACAATGCCCAATGTTTAATATTTTTCGCATTTTACTATTCCTTATCTGTAATCCAATGTCCCTAACATATCTGTTATTGTAGGAAAGTCATATCCGTCAGCATGGCGCAAAAGATATTCGAAGCCTATAGAAGTGACGAAGCTTTTGGGGTGTCCTACCAAAACGAACAGACGACGAGAGGTCTGCTTTTTTATCTTTCTCAGAAAATCATAGTGCATTGATGGCGAAAAAAGGCAGTAATCCCATGTCTGCGATTCTGTATCAAAGAAATAGAGCAATCTACTAGTCTTTCCAGACATTCCGCAATTAGATGTTTTTGCGACAAACGTTTTTGTCGCAGAATGACGATTTCGCCAAATGGCAAGGATTCTCCCGACTGACATATATTTCTTCAAACGCATTATAGGAAATGCCACAATGGGGAGTTCTGCAATGCCTGACTTCATCACCTCTGTTTCTAGGTTATTCCCACAATACCATATTCCCTTTTCGTATGGAATTGCTCTATAATCATATCGGGACAGAGAGCCGTATGCATTGCCGCCTGGGTATATTGACGTGTCTATAATAAAGCCACAGCTTTGCATTGCCTTTACAATATTTTCAGAAGGCTGGATGTTGTAGCCACCTGCACGAAGTATGTTACAGTGGAATTTCTCTTCAGCGATAATATTTTCTATAGTCTGTCGCCCTTTCCTCAGCAATCCCTCAATTTCAGTTTGTGATAAAGTACTCAAACGCCAATAGGAATTGTCGACAACCCAATGGTCGTCCTTCCAATAGGCGTTAGCCCATTGTGGATGAAGGTGTAGCTGAATATCATGCCCACGGGCATATGCGTCACGTAACTGCGCCTCGATGGCCGCTAAAGGATTCTCGGCATATCCCATATGGTTCCCGTTATCCCACTGTTCTTTAAGTCGCCAATACTCCATCACTTCGAAGAATATGGTCAGACGTGCATTGTGGGAATCAGCTATGGCGAGGATACGCTCTGTGGGTCTAACGATGTGCTTAAATACATTGCCGGAGCCATCTCCATAGAGTTCATAATCGAGAGTGAGAATGAGGTGTTTCATTTTATATTGAGATAGTTTAAGGCTTTTGCACTTCGAATTCTAATATCAGATTTTGAATGAACCAAAAGCCCCGTAGTGCATAAAACCTCCATTCCTATTTGGAATCCACTTTTCTCAAAAGAACGCAAAGATGCCATATTTGAAGAGTTTACTGATGTGACAAAGGCGTTTATTGATTTTGGCGCGTCGTCAACCCCAAGTGAAATAGCAACTCGCTGTAGACCCCGTCCACGATATTTTCGATGCACAAAGTACGGTCCCAACCAAGCCTTATCATCTCCAAGATCAAGATTCCCAACAGAGTGGACATAATGGCACTTAAAATGCATCCAGCCGAATGCTATAGGCACATCGTTTTCGAAGAGAATTAGAACGCGGCTACCTTCTCTGAGCCATTTCCGCCATGGAGATAACTTCAATCGTGGGAAATTAATGAGCTCTAGTGTTTCGACGTCAGAAATTACCTTATGTTTAACATCACCTCCTCGCTTTCCGCAAATAATATCATTTCTCTCAGCAAACAGACAATACGTATGCGATGTATGACAGATTTTGATTCTTAAGGCATTCCAAATGAATTTCAAGGTATTATATAGCCCATCAGACCTTACAAAAGTAAATATTTTTCCCATATATCAGATCTTTAAGAACTGTGATAAGAATGGTATCGGGTCTTCAATGTCAAGAATATCATATTTTGAGAGAAACAAATCAAAAGAAGATTGCCAATTGCATTCTTCCATTCTCGCCTTAAAGTCCCGCATGATGTTCATCCAATGAAGAGATTTCTTTATCGGAGTCAACTCTTGGAAAGCATGAGGATGCAGAATGACCTCAGTCAAATTGCTAAACTTGTGGAATAACGAACTCTGTAATCCGCAGGTTCTTGTGTTTACTTCAACAAACCACAGCACATCATTGCGTTTGTCATACATAAATTCGAATTCCGCAAAGCCACAATAGTTCAATTCCGCCATAAAGCCATCAACCAGTCCGTGCATCCGAAGAACTATGTCCCTGCTTTCGATCTCTTCAATATACGAGGTTATACCTTTTTTTAAGCGCCTTTTCTGATCAGCGACAAAGAGCCCTGCACACTTTCCTTCTACCCAAAACCCTTGGCAAGAAATGTTTATTAAGTCCGTTTGAGGAATGTCAATGAATTCCTGAGCTATTACATCTTTTCTGCTCATAGAAGGAATGCGCTCGTAATAAGCCATATACTCTTCCACAGTTCGAACCATCACAGCCTTGAAAAACAGAGGTATCTCATAGTTCCGTTTCAAAAATAGAGGAAAACGCAGTTCGTTCACACTATATTTATCCAAAGTTGCGTAGTTAGCAACATTAAACCCCTTACCTATAGCATATTCGTACATTTGATCTTTATGCGCAAGCATCTCAATCACCGAATATGGGCCAGAATACACCTCGCATTCAGCATATATTTCTTTATATTCACGTAGCACAGATGCCAATATTTCTCCTGAAGTTATGTAGCATATGGGCTTGCTATCAGATACCTGCACAATTCGTGATATATGATTTTTGAGTTCAGAAATGGAACTATAGATAATTTTCTTCCCATAACGGCTATAATAGCCGACATTCTTTTTTGATGTACAAAATGCAGTCACATCTGCCCTGGATTTTCCCAGCCCGCGAAGAATCGCGAGTCCTTGTGGAGTCAAACCTAATACTATATATTTCTTATCACTAATGTCCGAAGATAAATCTACCATAGGAATTATTGTTTAGCAATTTTAATTTGTGCCCAGAACCTGATGTCTCAATACTAAAGCAACTTGTTGTTTCTCAATCAAATTCTGTGTGCTGAGCCGAAGGCTCTTTCACAACAGCTTTGTAGTAAGCCAGAATTTTTGTCATATACCGAGCTACTAACTTATCCCATTGGTACTCCAACAATGCCGATTTCACCTTTACTGAATCTATCCGTTCCTTATTGTTCCAAATGTAGCTGAGCGCATTTACGAAATCCTCTTCCGTATCTTCAATCAAATAGCCGCAATCAGCATTGACGACCGCTGAATTTGCAGTTGTCTTGGTTGCGATGGTGTATAGACCCGATAATGTATATTCAAATGTTTTCGTTGGGGGTTGGATATTATAATAATCTGTTATTGGCACAAAAGACACACCTATATTAGCCTTATCAAAATATGGCTTCAATTCACTGTTAGGTACACGCCCATATAAAGTTACAATATCAGACAAGTCCAGTTCCTTGACCAAATTACGATATTGCGACAATTCATTGTGATTCCCGTCACCGATTATATCATAATTTATAGGTACTCCCGGATATTGACGATGGAAAGCACCGACAGCCTTAATTGTTTTATCAATCTGACGACCATCGAATGTGCCGACATAGAGCAATCGCAGCTTATCAATATGTTTTATTGATGAAGATATGACATCTGCTCCCAGTGGCAAAATAAATGTATTGTCATTCCTGTTAAGCTTACGCTTAACCCCCTCTGATATAACCGACACAACATCAAATTCATCACAAGTTGCCTCAATCCTTTTATCATATTTGTTCCGGTATGATTGAGTACCTCCAACAGCTAAAGTACGTACATCCAAAATCATCTTTTTAAAAGGAAGTAACCGTTTAAGCCAGTCACATTTCTTAAAATACTCAATAAATATTATTCCATCGAACAATAAAATATGCTTTAAACAAGACAAAATGAATCGGATTCCTCTCACGGTAAAAGGTCCGGCATAATCTACATAATGAACTTTCACATTGTCCAAACGCTGCCTTTTCAGTCCTGTATCAAAGCAAAGTACCGTTATGTCATACTCTTGTCTGAGGTATTTACACCATTTATACATATCCGTGAGATACCCGAATTGACAAAGACAGACAAATAGTAATTTTTCTTTCCCCTTCATAATAATTACTGAAAGAAGAATTTATATAAACAATACTTTGATGCCTCAACCGGCTGTGCTACCGCCTTATAAACTTCAATAAAAATTTGAGAAAATGTCAAGACAGATATAAGAAGAAACGCTATATTGTTCCCATTCTGTTTTAGATAATAAAGCAAATAGGCAATCAAAGGCAATTTAAAAATAGTAAAATATTCTATCGGTCTCAAGAATATATGTGATGTGTTAATAAAGGCATTATACAAACACATACCGATAAAAAACAGGAAGAAATAAATTGGGAGATAGCGGTCGCCCTTGTAAAACTTCACCATATCGGGATAGAACCATATTATGGCACACCCAACAAGAAAACTACTTGTGCGGCTTGGTCCCCACGCCGTCTCACGCAAATTCTCCGACACCATAAGACTCATTTGATCTGCGTAGTCCGCATAACCAATTGCACCCAAGAGGTCAGAGAAATTGGTCATTGCATGAAGCCATGAGGGGACAATTCCGATAAATACGCAGCATAAGAGAATGCTAACATTCAAGTATTTTTTGTTTAGAATTATTTTATTGTATGGCAGGAAATAAAATGGTAACAACAAAATTGCTGAGCGATGAATGAGCGTCAACAACAACACTCCTACTATATACTTGGATAACTTTCGCTCAACAATGAACTTTATCAAGAATACAAATGCACATATTGCAAGGCATTGTCTTATACCATTCATCCAATTGAGAAAAAATGCAGAATTCAGCATTATGCATAGCGCCACGTATGGTAACAAGAATTTCCTGTCTTTTAATGCGTAATAAATGAAAAAAAACTGCAAAATTCCCCAAAGGGCAAAGTAAAAGAAATAATGGACACCGTGCGATGCAAATAGTTTGGTAACAAAGACAAAGCCAGGTTCAAAAGTGTCGCGAGTTATGGATAAATTATTCTGAATTCTCTGATAAACATCAAGATATGTAGGATAATCAACCCCCACACCGTACCTTGCACCAGTAATAAATCCAAATAAGCAAATAGACAAGATAAATTCTGGACACCCAAAAGAAATCTTTCCTCCGCAGACACTCTCCCTATTGGCAGCTGATTTTGCCAGCAAATATAGCAAAAATGCGGTGCCAGAATAGACTAATATGCTCTCTATCATTATATTTTGTTAATAGTCGTTTTTTTTAGAGAACAATCCTTTTGATTTCCGCTTTATCCATCCCAATACACCTTCATACTTCAAGACTGCAATCACTGCCGAGAGGTAGCAATTTATAGCGTATGGTAAATATTTAAATCGTTCTCTTAGATGGTTTTCATATTGCCGTTTAGGTGTATCCCAACTTCCATCATAATGGTGTATTGTCAAAGTATTCGATTTCAAAGTTGTTCTTTTTGTACCATAGTCTTTGGGACACAAGTATTCCTTGGGATATATTAAAATACCATCTACTTGTTGTACCTCGTCTGTATTTCTTAATCCTTTACTGCATAGCAATCTTGTTGTAATCGTAACAACTGTCTCAAGGTTGAGTGTTCTATCCGGAAGAATGAAGTGTCTGTCTTTATAAAGATTTATTATTTCACGATAGAATTCAAGGCCTTTGGGCGCTCCAATTCCTAATCCAGGAGCCACACATAGATTGGCAGGCATGGCACTTGGGGAATACGCTTTCTCACATCCCATAAACGGCCCTGCGCCTATAAATTCATTCAAATCTTTAATTACTTCCACATCTGTATCAAAGTAGACTCCACCGTGTTCATAGAGAATTACAAATCTGGCATAGTCACTCACAAAGGCATATTTCCCCGCTTTATATGCCTCTGCTGTATATGGAATACAGTTTACATCAAAATTGTCTTCATTCCATTCTTTTATCTCGTAGTCCGGACAATATCTTCGCCATGACTCGATACATTTGCAGGCAAGAGGCGGCAATGGATTGCGGCCAAACCAGCAATAATGAATAACCTTTGGAATCATATCAGTCTTTTTGCAATTTGCTTAACAAATATCCGTTCGCTGTCATCTGACATTGCATAGACTGAAACACCGCCTGAAAGCAATGTTACAACACCAACAACAAGCAGACGAACGACATCGTCTTTATGAATGATCGAAACAACCACGAAATTTACCGCGACAAGCAATGCTACGAAAATGAATGTCGGAGCAATCGATTTGCGCAGATATTGAAATACGTTCAGACCTATCTGGCATTTAATGTCGTACAGGCAGTAAATCCAATATCCCAAAGCCGACAACACCAATACCGCCATAGGAATCATAGGGTTAGCGACCAAATGCAGAAGCAGATAACTTACCGGTAAAGCAGCCAATGTGAAAAGTCTCCCATACACTTGGTTTCTCTTTATGTGCCCCGTGGCATTAGCAGCAATCCATAACGGGGACACCCACACTGTTATCATTTGTTCAACAAGAACTATACGAACGAATGCCACAGTGTACTCCGGAACTTGTCCAAGCCACAACTGGAGAACACAACGTGTCTCAAACATTATAGGTATTGCAAGGAATGAAGTCAACAATGACATATATTTTGTGCTCTTTTCAACGAGCGTCCGCATATACTCTAAATCTCCGCACGCATAAGACTTTATAATTTGAGGCTTCATGGCTGTCATTATGCTGTCACTGAACCGCGTGACAACGCCATTCACCTGCACGGCTATTCCTCTTGCCGCATTGACAATCGGACCGAAAAACAGATTCAGAATTACATTGGTGCCTTGTACACCTACCGCCCATGCGAAACAGCCAAATAGATTCGCTGAAATAAAAGCGCCCATTTTTTGAGCCAGCCTTCTATTCCAACAGACTCGGCATTTTGCTTCAGGGAAATTCCGCTTGCAGTATACAATGTGGAATATCAATGTCAAGGCAGAAACAAAAGAGGTTAGAAGGCCATATAGAATCAGATGATCAATCGTCGAAGACCAGGATATCAAAAAAGCTATCAACAAACGAGCTATGACATCAAAGATGCCAAGGTAAGCATATATTCCCATTTTTTCCCGCGCCACTATCGCCGCATTGAAAGTGACTTGCAAAATAGAACATATTGTTGAGACCAATGCAAATTGATAAACCCACAATGCCGCATTAAGCCGTGATGGTGGAATGACAAGTTTGTTGTAAACAAACCAAAGTCCGATGGTTTCACCCAGTACGATAACAATTCCTGAAAATATCAGCATTAAGGTGTGGCTTTGCCTGAAAACAATGGTTGTATCTGCAATATCGTTTCGTCCCAGCCCTATACTTAAATAACGCTGCGACACATTCGACAAACTGCTTGTGAAGAATGCCAACATTGACACGAAACCTGCCACAACATTATTGACCCCAAAGTCTTCAACACCAAGTGCATCCAGCACTACCCTGCTTGTATAGAGGGATACAAACATCAAGACAAGCATTCTGACATAAAGAATGCCTGTATTCTTAACCATACGTCTGTTATTGCCAGACATATCTGTCTGTATATCGCCACTTTCCCGCAAGCTGTCGCCAGCCTGCTGTTCTTCAGCAGGTTTCATGCTGTAATATCCAATCTGAGCTTAGTTTACAGATGCAGAGTTGCTATCTTTACTGGATAACAGGAACAACTACCCGGCAATCAGCCATTCTTTGGCAATTTTAGACAATTCTTCCGGACTTTTGCCGTCTCGTTTCAAGCGTTCAAGTTCTTCTACAGGAAAATATTTTTCAATAAGACGCATCCTTACTGCCGTATCATGATTCATCGCCTTCAGATTTGTATCGCTTATACCCCATGCATTAAGCACGTGGTGAAGTTCGAGTTTAAGCGCGTCCTGAATATTCTGCATCCAATCTTCTCTATGTCCGTGGACTATTAAATAGAAGGCATAATCTTTCCTGAGATCATTCGTAAGTGATGCCGGTATATTTTCATTCAGGTTCCCTTTTTCATGTCGTCCCATACACAAGGCATTGAAGAACAAGAGTGTGTCTGTAAATTTCTGAGAAATCTCTCTGATAAAACCTTCGAAATCCTCTTTGTTGCGAGGTGACGGAGCGGAACTTTTGGCCTCAATGAGACACAGACGATCATTCACCAAGGAAACACACTCGCAGACCATCACATTCTGGAGAGTATGCAAGACTTTTGATTTCTCAATGAGAAACGAAGTCCCCTCATTGAGATTCAACTTCATGTATGACTCAATGACGTCCATCCGTTACAAATCAATCTCTCTGCGATAAAGGTTCACACTCTCCCGGACAATAGGGTTGTCGGGCATTCCGTCGTGCAAATCGTATATGTCCACCCCATCCTCTCTAAATGAAATCGTCGGAATGCTCAAATTATTTGTATGAGCAAGTATATAAAGATTCTTTATTACAAAATAGGAATGGCTGGAAATAAAGAACTGGACACCAGCCTCGGCCATTAGCGCAACAATCTCCATGAACTTTGAAATCATCTCCGGATGGAGATTGGCCTCCGCCTCATCAATGAATACTATGGATTCCTTTGACAGATAATGATTACCAAGAAGAAGCTCAAGAACAGAAAGGCGTTTTATACCCTCACTTGTAAGGGATATCTCTATCGAACGCCTATACTTGTCCTTAAACGCCCATAAGTTTTTTGCTTCATCAAACTCCAGTTTGCCGCCTATAGCATCCTGCAGTTTGCCGCGTGCGGCTGAAAACTCCTTGTAATTGCGCCCCTTTACAGTCTTGCTCATGGCCCGAGCCAAATCTACATAGGTCTTGTCAAAACCGAACATCTTGTCAACTTCATAAAGACGTATGATGCTATCCTGAATAGAGATGACTTCCTTTGCCGGCAGAAAAATGCTGTTCACGGACGTCGGTTCGAATGTGCTCTCGACGTTTTTAATTTCCTTTGTTGTCGTGTTGCCGAAAGAAAACTGAAAAGAATCTCCTGCATCTGATTTGAGAAGAAACGACAATGGTGATTCTCCTTTCTTGACCAGACTCCCGATCATTTCCGGCTGAAAAGTCCAATAAAGGCTGTCTGCAAGAAGTTCTTTAACCGATCGAGGTTCCTTTCCCCTTCCATATTGCTCTATGCATTTTTGCGCGGCATACATTGCCTTCAGAGCAAATGTTTTACCGGTTCCGTTGTGCCCTATCAGCAAATTAATTTTGCCGAATTGCTGAACGTCAAGGGATGAAATCGCGCCAAAAGACTTTATGTGGACTTCCTTTATCATATTCCGTTATTACATAATATCATGCAAAGATATTATTTTTCCGGCAAATCCCGTTCTTTGGAGGCTGAAATATCTATTCAAATATGATACACCCCTTCCAACGGACAAATGTTGAAGCAGTCGAGGATGACCTTGCCTTTGAGTTTTTCCCAATTCTGCCGGATGTGGTCGTGCTTGACCATAATCACAACCATATCAATATCCTTCAGGAACTCGTCGAAGTCGGAGAACTGGTTCTCTGCAATCTTGTGATTCTCAAGGAACGGATCAAAACACTTGAGCGGTCTTGCAAGATGACGCTCCTGCGCTTCAAGCATCTGGAGCGAAGGAGACTCGCGGAAGTCATCGACATTTTCCTTATAAGTCAGCCCATAGAGCCCGACGCGGCGGTTGTCGGTGATACCGTTCTCCTTCATAATCTCGAAGATGCGATTCAGGACAAATGTCGGCTGACTGTCGTTGGTCTTCATCGACTCGTCTATAACTTTTGCCAATTGAGGATAGTCCCCGACTAAGAACCAAGGATCTACAGAGATGCAATGACCTCCCACACCCGGGCCGGGCTGAAGGATATTCACACGCGGGTGCATATTGCAGATCTTTATTATCTCATACACGTCCATATTGTCGTGTCGGCATATTCTCGACAGTTCGTTTGCAAACGCGATGTTTACGGCTCGAAATGTGTTCTCCACAACTTTAGTCATCTCTGCAGTGCGGATGTCGGTGACGACTATCTCTCCCTGACAGAAACTTGCGTAATATTTCTTTACCTTCTCACCGATTTCCTTATTGTCGGCACCTATCGTACGGTTGTTGTGGAGCAGTTCATACACCATGTTGCCTGGGATTATGCGCTCAGGCGCGTGAACGAGATTGATGTCCTCCCCTATCATGAATCCGTTCGCCTCAATTACCGGACGGACGAACTTGTCTATCGTCCCCGGACTTACCGTCGATTCTATCACCACCGTCGCTCCCTTCGGGCATACACGCATCACATCCTTGACGGCCTCCACGACATAGCAGGCATCTACCTTCTTTGAAAACTTGTCGTATGGAGTAGGGACGGAGACGATGTACATGTCGGTCTTCTGATACTCGGTCGTAAACCTGATTCCAGCCTTGAGGGCATCGCGGAACAATTCATCAAGCCCCTTCTCCTTGAAGGTCGTATGGCCGGCATTAAGCGTCTCCACAAGTTTTGAATTATAGTCAGTTCCAATGACTTCAACTCCGTGCGAAGCCATCATCAGGGCAGTCGGAAGTCCGATGTAGCCCAAGCCAATTACGTTAATCATAGCGTTTATCGTTATTTCGTCATATTATCCAAACAGGGTTCCGTCTAACAGACTGCATATCTGTCAGTTTCCTTGTCGGCCAGCACATCGGCGATACGTCGGCATGCCTTGCCGTCACCATAAGGATTGACGGCCTTTGACATCCTGTCGTATGCGCCCTTGTCCTCAAGCAATGTGCTTACTTCTTCAACTATCTTGTTGTAGTCCGTTCCGATGAGGTGAACAGTGCCGCTGGAAAGTGCCTCGGGCCGCTCCGTGGTATCACGCATCACTAGCACAGGCTTTCCCAGCCCCGGCGCCTCCTCCTGGATTCCGCCGGAATCGGTGAGGACAATTGTCGATTTTGCCATAAGATGAACAAACTCAAGGTACTGGAGTGGTTCGATGAAAAAGAAATTCGGACGGGTCAGATCTTCTCCGAAGACCTCATGAATGGGTTTGCGTACATTAGGGTTGAGATGCATCGGATAGACGAAATCCACGTCCGGATATTTCTCCGAGAGGTCTTTCATCGCCGTAACCATTCGGATGAACCCCTCCCCGAAATTTTCCCTTCTGTGACCTGTGATGAGCACAAGCTTCTTTCCGTCATTGAGCCGCGCCATGTCATACCCTGCCTGGGCGAGTATTTCATCCTGTTCCTTGGCGAATGCCTCGTCATTCTTTAGCCGGTCAACAACAAGATGGAGGGCGTCAATGACTGTGTTGCCTGTCACGTATATTTTCCCCTGCACATTTTCTTCAAGAAGATTCTTCTCGGAAAGAGGCGTCGGAGAAAAATTCCATGTCGCAATGCGGCCGGTAATCTGACGGTTCATTTCCTCAGGCCATGGGCTATAGATATTATGCGTGCGCAGACCGGCCTCTACGTGCCCTACGGGTATCTGGGCATAAAATGCCGCAAGAGCACCGGCAGTTGACGTTGTCGTGTCACCATGGACAAGAACCACATCAGGGCGGCACTCCTTGAACACATCACGAAGCCCCGTGAGAACACGTGCTGTCACATCGGTCAAGTCCTGCCCCTGCTTCATTATGTTCAGATCGAAATCGGGCTTCACATTGAATATCTGAAGCACCTGATCAAGCATTTCGCGATGCTGCCCGGTGACGCAGACTTTGGTTTCAAATTCATCCGGACGATTCTGGAACTCCTTGACAAGAGGACACATCTTGATTGCCTCCGGACGAGTTCCGAAGACCAGCATTACTTTTTTCATGGTATAATTTCTGATTGTTTCCGTCGGTAACGAAGCACATACGCTATTACCGCCCTTATTTTTGAAAATATCCTTTGTACCACTCCGAGAACATCTTTAATCCTTCTCGCAGACTTGTACTTGGTTTAAACCCGAAGTCTTCTTCAAGCGGAGCGGTATCGGCGTATGTCACAGGAACATCGCCCGGCTGCATCGGAACAAGCTCTTTATGGG